>Ga0207106_1018_pt1 | contig 50954 bp, 44 predicted proteins | sample Alteio_BWMinHeat_78_FD_153535 | JGI IMG/M metagenome (GOLD analysis project Ga0207106, IMG submission 153535) | Enriched cells from forest soil in Barre Woods Harvard Forest LTER site, Petersham, Massachusetts, United States -... | ecosystem: Environmental > Terrestrial > Soil > Temperate forest >...
GCATTGATATCGTTGCCTAAGCTATAAGTAACATTAAACAGATTCTCAGCACCTATAAAAAGATCAAGTTGTGTTTTTGAAGTCAACGATTTTTTCCATCCCAATCTTTCTCCCAATAAATTATAGGAAGAAGCAAAATCGGAATTGGCATCATTCAATGCAATGCGATCACTATAGAAATAAGTAAGATCAGAATAGACGTCTTGTTTTGTTATGATATCAAAACCGGCAGCAACAAAATGTGGTGCAACGCTCGGTAATTGGTTACCCGAAAAATCGGTTGTGGATTGTTTGAATTGATCGTAATTGAATTTATCCCAGGTATGACTTATCCAGATTCCTGCTGTTGTAATAAATGTATGCGGGTTTTCAAAAAATTTATAGCTGACCTGCGATTCAATACCCCGTTGTTTGGTAGAACCTGCATTTGTAAAATAATCTGCATTGCTAGAATCTTTCCTGGAAACAATAGCATTTTGCAAACGATAATAAAAAGCATTTATTTCAATATACAATTTCTGGTTCAGCCAGCTGCTTTTAAATCCTGCTTCATAATCTATTCCATGCTCAGCCTGCAGATCGGTGCTGATCACTGTGGTAGATGGCAATACTTCGGCGACCGATGGCGGAGAAAATCCTTTCGATACACTGGCATACAGCCATAGATTTGAAGTAATTTTTTTAGACAAGGCAATTCTTGGTGCTATTTCATTATTGAATGTTCTGTTTACGGGAATAAAGTTGGGAACTGAGATCCTTTTAATATTAATTGAGGTCAGGTTGGTACTTGCTCCCACTGTTACATCCCAATCTTTTGGTAATTGAAGATCAACTTGTGCGAAGCCTGAAAATATAGTTGGACGAACGTCATCATTGGTCATAATATTTCCAGCTTTACCATAATTATTTACATAATCTCTTGTATTAAAATAACCCTGCTGAAACTCACTTCCGAAAACTAATTGTAATAAAGACCGGCGTAATTGATGATTCCATTTAAAAATAGTTCTGGCTCCCCATTGAGGTTCCTTTCTTCTCTCATAATTGCGAAAGGTAGGGTTGGTCAGGTCTGTATAGTCTCCATAAACTGTGGTCTTATTTTCAAACTTGTCAGAAAACTTATAAAAATTTGTCACGCCTGCTAACACTGTTTTCTGAAAAATAGCTGCTTTAATACTGTCTGCACTTTGAAAAGCTCCGGCCTTGGGCCTTGCTGCACGGGGATTTGCAAGGAATTCGGCTTTTGTCAGTGCGCCCGGAGTTTGATAATAAAGATCGCCGTATAAAATGGAAAATTTTATTTCTTCTTTTTTACTTTTCACGATTTTCATTTGCCAGTTCGCTGCTTCCCGGTACATAGAGGTATGATGCCGATAACCATCACTGTTTTGATGTGAGTAGCTTAAAGTGTTTTGCAGATTTTCTTTTCCGACTCTCAATTGGAGATCGGTATTCAGCAAACCATAACTACCGCCTAAGGCAGTGGCATCAAACCCGTGTCGCCATATTGCAGGCTGGCTATGGATCAAAACTACCCCACCTGTGCCTGCTCCGTATAAACTTCCTCCGGGCCCCTTAATAATTTCAATAGAATTAAAATTGTAATAGCTCAATTGATTTAAATAGGTATTTCCACCTGCGTCAGTAAAAGGAATGTCATCCCAATAAATTTTTACATTACGAACACCAAAAGGAGATCGTAATGTACTTCCGCGGATATTCAAACGATAACTGGCGGGCGAGCGTTCTTCCATTCTTACTCCGGGTGTACTATTTAAGGCGGGCAAAATGTTAGTGTTATTGTATCGCTCAAGTTGAGATGGACTAATAAAATTAATGGCAGCAGAAGTTTGCTTCAGTTGTTTATTTTGTTCGAATGCTTTTACAATAACCTCGCTGAGATTTTTTGAAGTGTCGGAATTTCCCTGCTGTGAAAATCCATAAAAAGAAATAAAAAAACAAACTGTGCAGAGTAAAGTTTTGTTCATAGCATTGGTTTTGCGCGACTAAGTTAGAATGTTTTTTTCCTATCTTCAAACCATGAGTTCAAAGAACCGGCTTGGATTATTTTCTCTTACCATGATCGTTATAGGTCTTGTGATAGGAATGGGAATTTTCAGGACTTCGAAAGATGCGGCTGGAGCGGCTTTAACACCTTCTATTTTTTTTGCCGCATGGATTGTCGGGGGGCTGGTAGCTTTTTGCGGAGCATTGACATATGCTGAAATTGGCAGTCGTTATCCCGTTACGGGAGGTTATTATAAGATCTTTTCTTATGCTTACCATCCTTCTATTGCTTTTGCTATTAACTGCATTATTCTTATTTCCAATGCTGCTTCCCTATCGGGTGTTGCATTAATAGGAAGCGAATATATCGCACCACTGATTTTTAAATCTGAAACTACAAGTACAATCAAAGCGTTTATTGCTATGTCGGCTATCATTATATTTTATGGAGTGAACCTGATGGGCCTGCGTATGAGTTCACGCACACAAAATGTTTTGATGCTTATTAAAATCAGTATGGTCGTAATACTTATCGCTTCTTTATTTTTTCCGTCTCTTTATAATACAGCTCCATATGTTGTAATGGATCTGAAAACCCAAAACTTCGGTGCCATTTTATTATCATTTGGCGTAGCGTTAAAGGCTACTTCTTTTACATATGGAGGCTACCAGCAAACGATCAACTTTGGGGAGGAAATAGAAAACCCCAGGCAAAACATTCCAAAAGGTATTTTTATAGGGATACTTGTTATTGTAAGTCTTTATTTATTCGTCAGTTTTGCATATTTCAAAGTAATTGGCTTTAATGAATTAAAACATCCCGATCCAAATTCGCCCGGTATTGCAGCCATCATTGCTGAAAAAATGTTTGGTCCTGCCGGCAGGTATGCTTCTTCTATTTTGCTTTTTATTGCTGTTCTCGCTTATGTAAACGTTTTGTTACTCAGTAACCCAAGAGTTATGTATGCGATGAGTGAGGATGGAATTTTACCGCCATCGTTTAAAAAGAAAGAAGAAAAAAAAGATGTGCTTACGGTAAGTCTTACGGTCTTCGCAGCCATGTGTATCGTTGTACTATTCTTTGCCGATACATTTGATAAAATTTTGAGCTTTACTATTTTTCTTGATTCCATTGGCATGGCTACTTCTGCGGCAACGATCTTTGTATTGAGAAAAAGGACAAGGCACTTAGATGGCACAGGCATTTACTCTATGAAATTATATCCATTGATGCCAGTAATTTTTGTGTTGACTTATCTTTTTGTGGGAACTGTCATCGCCATAACTTTTCCAAAATATGCCATAATCGGCTTATCAGTTTTTGTCGCCTTTCTGATAATTTATTTTTTGGTTTACAAAAAGAAAAAACCAGTTCAAACTTAATACTATGTCCTTATCTCCCTTTAATCCTGAGAACCCAATAGATCATGGTTCATTGTCTTATATCATCAATGAACTGGGTGAAGAGAGAGAAAACTATTTCAATGCGATATCAGCACCCATCATTCAAACCAGCAATTTCGCTTTTAAGAAAGTTGATGATCTGAATAAAGCACTCGAAGATGAAATGAATGGCTATTTGTATAGTCGTGGCTTAAATCCTACAGTTGAAATCCTCCGCAAAAAACTGGCTGCCCTGGACGGAGCAGAAGACTGTTTGGTTTTTAACAGCGGAGCTTCCGCTATTTTCGCAAGCGTACTGGCTAATGTAAAATCAGGAGATCATATCGTTTCCGTGAGAGCGCCTTACACATGGGCACAACGAATGTTTGATATAATTCTTCCGAGATTCAATGTGAGCACTACATACATTGACGGAACAAAAATTGAAAATTGGGAAGAAGCCAGTCAGAAAAATACAACATTATATTATCTCGAATCACCGAATAGTTGGGATTTTGCTTTGCAGGATCTAAACGCAGTAGCCTCATTGGCAAGGTCAAAAAATATTATCACAATCATCGATAATAGTTACTGCACACCTTTATATCAAAAGCCAATTGAAATGGGTATTGACTTGTCTTTACAAACGGCCACAAAATATATTGGTGGTCATAGCGATACCCTGGGCGGAGTGTTGTGTGGATCACATAAGATGATAAAAAAAATATTTGATAGTGAATACCTGAACACCGGAAGCGGTATTCAACCTTTTAATGCCTGGCTGTTGATCCGCGGATTAAGGACATTACCTGCAAGGCTCGAACGGATCACAAAAACAACAAATGAAGTCCTGAAATTTTTAAAACAACATCCCCGCGTGGAGTGGGTCATTTTTCCTTTGGATGAATCTTTTCCTCAATATGAATTAGCAAAAAAACAAATGAACGGCGCCTGTGGTCTTCTGACAATTGTTTTGAAAGTAAAAACCAGGGCTGAAATTATAAAGTTCTGTGAATCGCTTCAACACATTATGATAGCCGTAAGCTGGGGTGGTCATGAAAGTCTTGTAATCCCAAAATGTACGGGGATCAGGAACGAGGATTTTGATCCGAACAATCCTGAACACCGTTATATAAGAATGTATGTTGGATTAGAAGAGGCTGATTATTTAAAAACTGATCTGTCCCGGGCACTTGATAAATAAATTAAAAAACACTCCCTTTTATACAATTGTCATTTTTTCGGCAGCCCATTTCATTTATTTTTGCCGGAATTATGAACCGACTAATTTTCTTTTTCATTTTTTCAGGCATAAGTTTTTTTTCTTTTGGACAAGAGAAGTGGGACTTGCGTAAATGTGTGGACTATGCGCTGAAAAATAATATTACTGTAAGGCAGGCTGATCTTCAGCAAAAATTTGCCGGCCTTGATTTGACACAGAGCAGATGGAATGAACTGCCATTTGCTAACTTCAGTGGCAATAGCGGTTATAGTGCAGGGCGCAATCAGGATCCAACTACTTTTAGTCTTATTACCACCGGTTATTTATTCAGCAGCTATTCCTTGCAGGCAAGTCTTGACTTATTCAACTGGTTTTCGAAGAAAAATAATATAGCAGTAAAGGATTTAAATTTGAAAGCTACCGGGGCTGGATTTGAAAAAGCCAGGAACGACGTGGCATTAAATGTGGCATTGGCCTATCTGCAAGTTTTGCTTACCAAGGAGCAGGTAAACCTGGCGCGAATACAACTTGCCCAGACATCATCACAATTAGAAAGTATAAGAAAACAAGTTCAGGCTGGAACTCTTCCTGAGTTAAACCAGGTTCAATTAGAATCACAGTTCGCTACTGATAGTTCAAATCTTGTTACAGCGCAGTCATCGGTTAACCAGTATTTGCTTCAGCTGGAGGTGCTGCTTAATCTTGATCCTGCAACTCCATTTGATATTGAATCACCAACAGTAGACATTATCCCTCTTGAAAATATTGCAGATCTTCAACCTGAGTATGTGTATGGTCTTGCAAAGGTGAATATGCCACAACAACAGGTTGATGTATTCAATGTACAGGCAGCACACATGTCGGTTAAAGTTGCAAGGGCCCAGATGTATCCTACTTTCTCTATGTTCGGAAGTTTGGGAAGTGCATTTAATAGCAAGGCGGAGCAAATAATATCCGTTACCCCAATTACTCCTGTTATTGGAAAAGTAACCGTAAATAGTATCGATTATAGTGTGTTCCCTGTGCAGCCAATACAAGCCCAAAACTTTGGTAAGGTCGCTTATTTTGAACAGCTGAATCAAAACTTCAGGCAGTCTGTTGGGCTTAGCCTAAGTGTTCCAATTTTGAACGGAGGAAGTTTGAGAGCCGGTTGGTTACGATCAAAACTTACTCTTGCGCAGGTTGAGTTAACCAAAGAACAAAACAGCCAAACTTTAAAGCAGGATATTTATAAGGCCTATAATGATGCGACCGCGGCACTGGAAAAATTCAGTGCCAATAAAAAAGCTGTGGCAGCATCCCAAAAAGCATATGATTTTGCCATAAAAAGATTTGACCTGGGATTATTATCAACATTCGAACTTCTGACTACGCAGACCACTTTGTTGCAGGCAAAAACAAATCTTTTATATGCTCAGTATGATTACGTGTTTAAGATAAAATTGCTTGAGTTTTATAAAGGCCAGGGATTAACATTATAGATGATAATTTTTCAGTTAAAAGATGATAATAATAAAAACTTTAACCAAACTTTCCTTTAGGGGATGGAAGCATTATGAATAAAACAGTTAAGTGGATTTTGATTGTACTTGGCATACTGATCGCCGTCCTGGTCGTAGGTAAACTGATCGCTGGTAGTGGTGACGAAGGTGTAAAGGTATCGACAGAAAAAGCTGCCAAACGCACAATCATCGAAACAGTAAATGCAAGCGGCAAGGTTTATCCGGAAGTTGAAGTAAAGATCAGCCCGGATATTTCCGGTGAAATCACTGAGCTTGATGTCCAGGAAGGCGATAGCGTAAAAAAAGGCCAGGTGCTTGCACGTATTTATGCAGATATCTATGCTACGCAACGTGACCAGGCGGCCGCCGCTGTTAATCAGCAACAGGCAATGACCGCAAACAGTCAATCGCAGTTAGATGCATTGAAAGCCTCCATGGACCAGACGCAGCGAACGTATGAAAGACAAAAACAATTGCTGCAGGATAAAGTAATTTCAAAAGCTGAATTTGAGCAGGCCGAAAGCGCCTATTTATCTGCAAAAGCAAATTATACGGCAGCTACGCAATCAATTAAGGGCAACCAGGCAAGTGTGGTAAGTGCACAGGCGAATTTGCAGAAAGCAAATAAGGATTTAAGCCGCGCAACCCTGATATCACCAATGAATGGAGTGATTTCTTCGCTAACTGTAAAAAAAGGGGAACGCGTTGCAGGTAACAGTTTTACGTTAGGAACGGAAATGATGAGAGTTGCTGATATGAATGTGATAGAAGTACGTGTAGATGTAGGTGAAAATGATATTGTGAAAGTAAATATAGGTGACAGCGCGGATGTAGAAGTGGATGCATATAATAACAGGAAGTTTAAAGGGATAGTGACGCAAATTGCTGCAAGCACCACCTCGTCTGCTACTGCCACAGGTTCTTCATCGAATGACGTTACAAATTATGAAGTTCGCATCAGGCTCGCTCCCAGTTCATACAGTGACCTGGTTGTGTCTAAAAACCCAAAGAAACTTGTATTTCGTCCGGGAATGAATGCAAGCGCTGATATAAAAACAAAAAAGCATGATGATGTATTGTCTGTGCCAATCAATGCCGTGTCAGCAAGAGTAAAAGGAAGTGATAAGAGTGTTGAGGATAAAAAGAAAGAGGATAAGAAAAATAAACCCAACCAGGATGACCAGGATAACTCAGATAATACCGCGGCAGTAAACAGTGATCAGTTAGAAGAAGTCGTTTTTGTGTTGCAGAAAGATGGCAAGGTAAAAAAGACAATCGTGAAAACAGGAATCCAGGACATTAATTACATTGAAATACTCAGTGGCTTAAATGCGGGTGATGAAGTAGTGACGGGTCCCTACAATGCGATCAGTAAAACATTGAAGGACGGGAATAAAGTAAAGGTGGTGCCAAAAGATAAATTGTTTGAGAAGTAGAACCGCTGATTAATCTGATTAAATGATTAGGGTGAGACCGGAAGTCAATTCCGGTTTTTCTTTTTATTAAAACAATAGTTCCTTTATTAACTTTATTAGAGGAATCATTTCATTCAAATTAATCAATGTAATCAGTGGAATAAAGTAAAGGTGGCGCCAAAAGATAAATTGTTTGAGAAGTAGAACCACTGATTAATCTGATTAAATGATTAGGGTGAGACCGGAAGTCAATTCCGGTTTTTCTTTTTATTAAAACAATAGTTCCTTTATTAACTTTATTAGAGGAATCATTTCATTCAAATTAATCAATGTAATCAGTGGAATAAAGTAAAGGTGGCGCCAAAAGATAAATTGTTTGAGAAGTAGAACCACTGATTAATCTGATTAAATGATTAGGGTGAGACCGGAAGTCAATTCCGGTTTTTCTTTTTATTAAAACAATAGTTCCTTTATTAACTTTATTAGAGGAATCATTTCATTCAAATTAATCAATGTAATCAGTGGTTAAGTTTGGCATTATCGGCAGTGGCAGTTGGGCGACCGCATTGGCAAAGATCCTGACGGATAACAATCATCATATAAACTGGTGGATAAGGAATGCTGATACGATAAGTCAAATTCAAAAAAGGAAACATAATCCACACTACCTGAGTTCTGCTTATTTTGATACTGGCTTGCTTTCCCTGGAAAATGATTTACAAAAAGTAATCTCCAATTCTGAGGTTATTATTATTGCAGTGCCTTCAGCATTTATTGAAGAAACGCTGATAAGCCAAAAGGCGGGAATTTTCGAAAATAAAAAAATCGTTTCTGCGATCAAAGGGATCCTGCCAGGGCAGAACATTTTACTGAATGCCTGGTTGCTTAAACAATTTGACGTTTTACTCGAAAATTATTTTGCCATTCTTGGTCCTTGCCATGCTGAAGAAGTTGCCGCAGAAAAACTTTCTTATCTCACTTTTTCCGGTATTGATGTAACCAAAGCAACAGAAATCGCATCTCATTTTAAGACGGACTATATAAACACAATTGTTAATTATGATATTTTAGGTGTTCAGTATGCGGCGGTGTTGAAAAATATTTATGCATTAGGCGCAGGGATCGCCCATGGTCTTGAATATGGAGATAATTTTTTGAGTGTTTATATTGCCAATAGCGCTGACGAGATGGCTGGGTTTCTTCTGAAAGCAGGTATTGAACATATTGTAGTAGGAGAACATGAAGAAGAGGATCCTGTTACGCATCGTAAAGCGCCGAACTATGCCGCTTCGGTGTACCTGGGAGATCTGCTGGTTACCTGTTATTCTTTATACAGCCGTAATCGCACGTTTGGAAATATGATCGGCAAAGGCTATTCAGTAAAAACAGCTCAATTGGAAATGAAGATGGTAGCCGAGGGTTATAATGCAGCAAAATGTATTTATGACATTAACAAAAATATCAAAGCGGATATGCCCATTGCCGAAACTATTTACAAAATTCTTTGGGAAAATGTTAAACCCCCGGAAGGCTTTAAACAAATCGAGGAAGTACTAATCTGATAATTAGAAACGATGACAATGATGCCTCTTTCATATAACGGCTTTGGACCTACAGCGATCTTGCTCATGGTGATCTGTTTGATAATATCCCAGGCATATAAATATTACAAACATAAAAAGGTCATTCACAGGAAAGTTGACAAATAATGTTTATTTCGGTACATTATTAAGTTCTTTTCAGCAAAGGAGATTTCTGAACCTGACCATTCTACTTAACTTTTGGCTTCTTTCATCATTTTATCCTGGTCAAATAAAAATAAGTCAGCAGCAATTCCGTCAGCTAATAGTTTTCCTTCTCTTGTAAGCTTTAAATGATCCTGTTCCTCAATCATCAAACCTTTTTCAATGAATTTTTGGCTTGAGGCCCGCAGCTCAAAGCCCACCGCTTCTTCATTAGTATGTTTCAGATCCAGCCCCTCGTTTGTCCGTAAAGAGGTCATGATGTATTCATTTATTTTCTGGACAGGAGTGAGAATTTCTTTTTCGCAGGGAATAATTCCTTTGTTAATTGAATCAATATAAATATTATTATTTGACACATTCCATTGCCTGGTCAAATAATCAAAGGAGTGTGCAGCAGGTCCAATGCCAAGATATTTCTTTCCCTGCCAGTACGAGGAATTATGCTTACTTCTAAAAGCTGGTTTTGCAAAATTGGATATTTCATAATGTTCGTACCCTGCGTCTTCCATCCATTGCATTAACAATAAAAACTGTTCCGATTGTTTGTCAGGATCTATATCGCTTGTTTTTTCCTTCCTGATCATTTTAAAAAGAGGAGTTCCCGGTTCTACGGTTAATGCATAACAAGATAAATGAGGGATGTTATGTGCAAAAGCTTTATCAATATTTGCCTTCCATCTTTCATTCGTCAATAGCGGAGTGCCATAAATCAGATCGATTGTAATATTATCAAAGTATTTTATTGCCGTTTGCATGCTTTTTTCCGCCTGTTCTGAGTCATGTGCCCTGTTCATCCACCTGAGGTCTTCTTCAAAAAAAGATTGAATACCGATGCTTAAACGGTTAAAGCCGGCCTTCTTCCATTCTTTTATTTTTTCATTGATAATATCATCCGGATTTGTCTCAATAGTTATTTCAGCCTTTGCATTTACTTTAAAAATGGAAAATATCTTTTCAATTAGCTGACTGATACCCGCGGTGTCTAATAAACTCGGTGTACCTCCTCCAAAGTATACTGTTTCGACATCTTCACCTTTTAAATAATCCTTCCTCATTTCGATTTCACTCAATAAAGCTTTAACCAGTTCGTTTTTACGACGTAGAGAAGTAGTGAAATGAAAATTGCAATAGGAACAGGCCCTTTTACAAAACGGAATATGAACATAAATCCCTGCCAACAGATCAGAGTTTTGAGTTATTAATAATTTTACGATACTAATTGCGAATGTCAAAATTAAACCAGCTAATATCGCTACTTATTCTTCCCCTGAGTTTCATTTTTCTTAATTTCTCCCTGTCTGCACAAACTAAGTACGAATTAAGTATTAAAGCAGTTGACAGGGATTCAGCTTTTTTAAATACAATTGGCCTGCAAAATAGTTTTCCTTCCAGGGTAAGTTGCGTTGACTACATTAACAGGATCCCATCGATCCTGCAGGCAAAAGGGTATATTTCGGCTTCGATGGACAGTCTCAGCTATGATTCTTCATCTGCCCGGTTGGTTCTTTTTCTTGGCGATTCTTATCACTGGGCCGAAATCAATACTAATCATGTGAATCCTTCTTTATTGAATGCTGTTGGGTGGAAGGAAAAAACATTTCCGGGTAAACCAATGGATTTTGCACAGCTTCAAAGCTGGCAGGGCAAAATTTTAAATTACCTCGAGACTAACGGTCATCCCTTTGCGAAAATTTATCTTGACAGCCTGGAAATTTCAGAAGCTAATAAAGTGTTTGCACAATTGAAAGTGGAGGAGGGACCTTTGTATAAGATCGATAGTGTCAGAATATTTGGAAATATAAAAATTTCAAAGAATTTTTTTCAACATTACCTTGAAATTTCTGATGGTACAATCTATAATCAACAAAAGCTTCAGCTTATTTCAAAAAAAATAATGGAGCTAAGCTATGTGGAAGAAGAAAAGCCGTCAGACATCTCGATGTTACCTACAGGATCTGTTTTAAATCTTTATTTGAAACCGAAGCGAAGCAGCCAGGTGAATGTTTTATTTGGTTTTCTGCCCAATAGTGATCAGCTTACCAGCAATAAACTTTTAATTACCGGTGAAGGAAATCTGAATTTAAGAAATGCTTTGGGCGCCGGTGAAACCATTGGACTTAGTTTTCAAAAGCTCCAGGCAAAGTCTGAACGACTGAATCTTTTGTATCAGCATCCTTATCTGTTCAATTCCCCCGTTGGTCTCGATTTTGCGTTTGATATGTATCGCAGCGATAGCGTTTATTTGAATGTGAATTTGCAATTTGGAGCCAATTATATTTTTTCATCTTCTAAATCCGGTAAACTTTACATTCAGCACTTTCAAACAATAGCCAATGGGATCAATACTGGGTATGTTTTACAAAATCATCGTTTACCTGATGAAGCCGATGTAAGTTCTTTTAATGTAGGAATTGATTATAATATTAACTCTACAGACTACAATCGCAATCCAAGAAAGGGCATCGAATTTATTATTTCAACCACTGTTGGAACGAAGAAAATTAAAATGAATAACCAGGTTGTCGGCCTGGAAGATCCAAATGACCCCTCCTTTGACTTTAAAAGATTATATGACACTGTGAAATTGCATACCTATCAATTCAGGATTAAAGCAACAGTAGTAAAATACCTCCCGGTAGGCAAGCAGGGAACTATCAAGACAGCATTAAACGGCGGAATTTTTCAGAGTGCTAATATTTTCAAAAATGAATTATTCCAGGTCGGCGGCTTTAAGTTATTGCGGGGCTTTGATGAAGAAAGCCAGTATTTATCTCAGTATGTGATCGGCACATTAGAATATCATTATCTGATTTCACAAAATTCATATTTCTATACATTGATGGATGGTGGTTGGGGCAGAAATAATAGTCAGAATATTAATGTCAGTCACACCTATCTCAGTGCAGGCCTGGGTCTTGCTTTTGAAACAAAAATTGGAATTTTTAACCTGGCCTGGGCTGTAGGCCAGAGAAACGATATTCCATTTAACCTTCGGCAGTCGAAAATTCATTTTGGATTTATAAATTATTTTTGAGAAATAGATCGTTTCTTTTTGTTAGCGGGCAAGCTTGAATAATTTTGCGGCATAACTTACTTCCGGTGATCAAATTTATCTTTCTGTTCCTGTTTCAATTTTTATGTCCAGGGTTTATTCTTGCGCAAAACAGCGATATATCCTACAAACTTGTTGATTCATCACATAAAAAGATTATCCGGGCAAAGAACGATTCATTGGATAAAACTGTCTCACGTCTTTTTACTGACTCTATAACGAGATCGGATTCTTCGGAGACAGACTCTGTTTTGAAACAATTATTTAACGATGCTATATGGACGAAAGTGGCTGCAAAATTTTCAGGTAATAATTTTATACGTCTTGGGTTTACACAAAACAAATTTTTTGGTTTTTCATCATTGGCAATTGCAATTACATCAAATAAAAAAGAATTTAAAGGAAAAGAACTCTTATTTTATACTTTGATCGCCCTGCTTCTCTTTTTTGCATTTATAAAATTTAGTTTTCCTAAATATTTTATTGAGCTTTTTCGGGTTGTGTTCAGAACAACGCTTAAACAGCGTCAAATCGGCGAACAATTGATACAAGCACCCATACCATCACTGTTATTAAATTTCTTTTTTCTGATCAGCACCGGTTTATATATAGACTTCCTGCTGCAGCATTTTTACATGACAAATGGTTATAATTTTTGGCTTCTTTATTTTTATTGCTGTATAGCCCTTTCTGTTATTTATATAATGAAATTTTTAAGTTTGAAATTTTCAGGATGGCTTTTTAATATTTCTCCTGCTACCGATGGGTACATTTCTATTGTTTTTATGATCAATAAGATCATTGGTATTTATCTTTTGCCTTTTTTAGTTTTACTCGCTTTTTCTGAAAATGACATATACCAGATAGTTTTTCCTCTGTCATATATTGGCATTTTTGGTTTATTGGCGTATCGCTTTATTTTATCATATGGACTTATTTATAATCAAATAAGTCTTAATCCTTTTCATTTCTTATTGTATCTTTGCGCCTTCGAAATTGTTCCGCTTTTGGTAATCTATAAAGCTTTATTGATCTGGTTTGTAAAATAGATTTCTTAACTTCGCCAAACTTTTGAAGACGAACCACATGTTAAAAAACGGGGATAAGGCCGATAATTCGGCCAAAAATGTGAAAAAGATTCTTATTACCCAACCGAGGCCCGAGAGTGACAAATCTCCTTACTTTGATTTATCAAGAAAGTATGAGGTGGAATTAGAATTTCATCCTTTCATTCGTCTTGAGGCAATTCCGGCCAGGGAATTTCGCAAGCAGAAAATAGAAATTCAGAATTACACTGGTGTCATCTTCACAAGCCGCAATGCGATTGATCATTTCTTTCGAATGTGCGAGGAAATGAAGATAAATGTTTCCCAGGACACAAAGTATTTTTGCATTACCGAGGCGGTTGCTTTATACCTGCAAAAATTTATTCTTTATCGTAAACGTAAGGTCTTTTATGGTGCTGATGGTACGAACAAAAGCCTTTTTGATGTGATCAATAAACATAAAGGGAATGAAAAATTCCTTTATGTATGTTCCGAAAACCAGCAAGATAATGAAATCGTAAACTGGCTTAAAGCAAATGGTTGCGAGTTTGCGCTTGCATTTATGTATCGCACACAAAGTAATGACATAAAAGAGTTGCTTTTAAAAAATGAGTATGATGTCATTTGTTTCTTTACGCCAAGTGGCGTAAGAAGTTTATTTGATAACCTTCCTAAGTTTAAACAAAACGGTACAATAATCGGTGCTTTTGGAACTAACACATTTAAAGCAATTGAAGAAGCGGGACTCAGACTCGAAATAAAAGCTCCTCAACCCGAAGCTCCCTCTATGGTTTCGGCACTCGAACGTTTTCTTGCTCATAACAAAAAGAAATAATTACCAGCAACAATTTGAAAGCATCTTGCCAGGTGTTTTTTATTTTCATGCATGGGTTTCTCAAGTTGCTTCCTGCACGCTTTAACTTGAAGATATCAACGCGTTTCAATTCCTATTATTCCGAAATTTGTTTAGGAAATTTGGTATATGCCCAATCGACTTATAAATGAAACAAGCCCGTATCTGCTCCAGCATGCGCACAATCCTGTTGACTGGTATCCCTGGAGTGATGAAGCCTTGCAAAAAGCAAGAACAGAAAATAAACCCATATTGGTGAGCATCGGATATTCCGCTTGTCACTGGTGCCATGTCATGGAAAAGGAAAGTTTTGAGAATAAAGAAACGGCTGCTCTCATGAACAAATATTTTGTAAACATTAAGATTGATCGGGAAGAAAGGCCGGATCTGGATCATATTTATATGGATGCAGTACAGGCAATGACAGGCAGTGGAGGATGGCCGCTAAATGTTTTCCTGACTCCCGAGGCAAAACCATTTTATGGAGGCACTTACTTTCCACCACAGAGGGCATTCAATCGTTCATCCTGGCAGGAAGTTTTGCTTTCTGTTTCGAATGTTTTTCATGAAAAAAGAGATGAAATAAATCTACAGTCGAAAAATCTCACTGAATATTTATTACAGGCCAATTCTTTTGGATTGCAGGAAATAGCTGATGTTTCAAATGATTTCTCCAAAGAAAAGCCCGATGAAGCATTTGATAACCTTATGAAATCGGCGGATAAAGAATGGGGCGGTTTTGGCAACGACCCAAAATTTCCACAAACATTTTCTATCCAGTTTCTGTTGCGTTATTATTACGCTTCTAAAAATGAAGAGGCGCTGCGACAAGCATGTCTTAGTCTTGACAAGATGATCGAAGGAGGTATTTATGACCAGCTGGGTGGCGGCTTTGCAAGATATTCTACCGATGTTGAATGGCTGGTTCCTCACTTTGAAAAAATGCTTTATGATAACGCTTTACTTATATCAGTCCTTTCTGAAGCCTATCAATTGACAAAAAATGAACGATATAAAGAAGTGATAGATGAAACTATTGAATTTGTCGAAACTGAATTGATGAATCCGGACAGTGGTTTTTATTCAGCCCTTGATGCTGATAGCGAGGGAGAGGAGGGAAAATATTATACATGGCGTTATGATGAGGTCAAAGGATTGTTGGTCGAAAATTCAGAGATTTTTTGCGGATTTTTTGATATAAGTGAAAAGGGAAACTGGGAAGGGAAATCAATTCTTCGTATTAAAAAACCACTTGAAGCTTTTGCCAGGGAAAAAAATATTTCAACGGAGCAGTTGAAGGCAATTATAAAAAAAGCTAAATCGTTTTTACTGGCTGAAAGAAACAAGCGGGTGAAACCTTCACTGGACGATAAGATTATATTAAGCTGGAATGCGCTAATGAATACTGCCTGCAGCAAGGCTTTTGAGACAACAGGAAAAGATGAATACCGCGAATTAGCGATTCTCAATATGAAATTTTTACTGTCGAATTTTGAAACCCATCATGAGCATTTTCTTCACACAAAGAAGAGCGATCAGGCAAAAAATTTTGCTTTTCTTGACGATTACGCTTTTCTCGTCCAGGCGCTTTTACATTTACAGGAAATTACGGGGAATGTTGAGTGGTTGTCTAAAGCCAGGCAAATCACTGAATATGTGATAAGAAATTTTAGCGAAGCGCAATCTGGTTTTTTCTTTTTTACGGATATAAAACAAAATGACGTTATTATTAGAAAAAAAGAAGTTTATGATGGAGCAACCCCATCCGGGAATGCAACGATGGCTTATAATATCTACCAGCTTTCAATACTTTTTGATATCCCTGAATGGAGAAAAAGATCTGAGGAAATGATAACTTCTTTAAGTAATGTGGGCATTCGCTACCCAACCTCTTTCGGAATCTGGCTAAACTTGTTTTTAGAAATGATTTATGGAACCAGCGAAATTGTGGTAATGGGAAAAAATTCTCTCAACTTAGGGGAAAAAATATTAGCTGAATATATTCCACACAAAATATTTGTAGCTTCAACAATAAGTAGTGAAATGCTGCCGTTGCTCAAAGAAAAACCGACAACTGGACCGACTTTAATTTATCTGTGCAGGGCTTATTCCTGTTTAAAACCCGTTTCAACGGTAAATGAGCTACTTGAACTTGTCAATAACAGGAACAAAAATTGATTGATAATGCAATAATATTCATAATAAAACGTTAGAAATTTTACCTCGTAAAACAACTTTTAATTTTAAAAAATAAATTATAATCTTGTGGTCCTGTTTGAATCAAAACTTTATATTTGTCCAATACCTCAGCGTATGAAAATGAAAAGCCATTACCGCATTATTACCGTAGTCTTTGCAGTCTTGATGTTATCAGGTTGCGGGATTATCGGGAAAAAGAATAAAACCGGAAGTGCCCTTCCTAATGATGGGCAGCTTCATGGAGTATCGCCAGGTAACAGGTATGTATTGCCCAAACCTCCGGGCATGGTTTATATTCCCCAGGGAACTTTTCATATGGGACCCAGCGATCAGGATATAGCCTATGCTTTCAGTGCCCGCAATCGTTCTGTTTCCATCAGCGGTTTTTGGATGGATGCTACGGAGATCACAAATAACGAATATCGCCAATATGTAAATTGGGTCAGGGATTCAGTGATCGCAAAAAAGATAGGATATGTAAAATCGGATAAAGAAGGTAATGAGTTTGTGGATTGGGCTAAAATGAGAACAATAAAATGGGATGATCCAAAAACTGTTGAATTATTGGGCACATCCGATATGCTGCTTGCTCCCGATGACAGAATATTCGGAAAGAAAGAAATTGATGCTTCGAAAATAGTGTATGAAGTTGAAAGATTTAATTTGAAAGAAGCCGCGCAAAGGGAGAATGCAAATAAACCCCGCTCAGCATTTATAGAAAGATTTCCCGTTAAAGCATACCCTGATACATTAGTTTGGATAAGAGATTTTTCATACTCTTACAATGAACCAATGACTCAGCGTTATTTCTCGCATCCCGCCTATGGTAATTATCCCGTAGTAGGTGTAAACTGGAAACAAGCAGATGCGTTTTGTAACTGGAGAACTCATCTTTTGAATTCATTTCTTGAATCAAAGAAAAGAGCGCAGGAATCAGATTTTCGCTTACCTACAGAAGCCCAATGGGAATATGCCGCCCGTGGCGGTCGCGCAGAATCTATGTTTCCCTGGGGTAACTATTATTTAAGGAACAAAAAAGGATGTTTGCTCGCCAACTTTAAACCTGGCCGCGGCAATTATCCGGAAGATGGCGGTTTTTATACAGTCCGTGCTGACGCTTATTGGCCTAACGATTTCGGTTTGTATTGTATGGCTGGTAATGTTGCTGAATGGACTTCTTCTATTTATTATGAAGGTTCTTACAATTTTCAGCATGATATGAACCCGGATGTTCGCTGGAATGCAAAGGATGATGATCCTCCGCGCATGAAACGTAAGGTAATCCGTGGCGGAAGCTGGAAAGATGTAGGGTATTATCTTCAAACCGGTACACGAGCTTATGAGTACCAGGATACTTCTAAATCTTATATTGGATTCCGTTGTGTAATTGACTTGCCGGCTGCTCCTTCAAAAGGACGTAAATAAATAACTGTCGCAAATAATAACTTTCATATTACAAACGTTTTTATTTGCGACATAGTTTTAATAAACTGTCCTGTTATCAATCTTGTATTTTTTTATAACCTATAAATCGACCCTACTATGATTTTTTTCAAAACCCACAAAGGCCAGGTTACTCTTAATTTCTTATTTAGCTTTTTTGCGGCCGTAGTGATCTTCGCTGCAATGATGAAAATCCTGCACTGGCAGGGAGCTGACATTGCCATTATGGTTGGACTAATGTCTGAAACTTGCGTGTTCTCTATAATGGCGTTCCTTGTGCCTCCGCCTGAGGAACCACATTGGCAGAGATATTTTCCTAATATTAACGAGCATCCGGATGTTGAAAGAGCTCGTACAGGAAAATTTGAAGTAACTCCGCTTACTTTACCCGGCGCCTCAGGAAATCCTGCATTAACCAAACTGGAAGATATGCTGAAAGAAGCAGATATTACTCCTGCAAACCTCGGTCGCCTGAGCGAAAATTTTAAAAAACTTGGAACTACCGTTGACAACATGAATGATATTACTGATGTTGTAGCCGCTACCGGCGACTATACTCAAAAAACAAAGGAAGCTACCCATGCTTTAACACAAATGAAAGATGCATATGTAGGTGCTGCAGGTAGTATCCATCATTTAAATACAGCTGCTGAAGGAACAAAACAATTCCATGAGCAGGTACAAGTGTTAACAAAGAATCTTTCTTCGCTCAATACAATTTATGAACTGGAATTACAGGATACGAATAATCACCTGAAAGCAATGAACCAATTCTATAGCAATTTAGTTCAGGCTTCACAGGCCATGGAAGGCAGTGTGGGCGATGCAAAGAAAGCACATGATCAAATAGCAATACTGGCAAATAACCTGGGTCGTTTGAACCAGATCTATGGTAATATGCTCAGCGCTATGCAGGGTCGTGCATAAATTATACTAAGGTCTTAATGGGTTCGTTTATATAGAATCCGTATCCGTGATTTTTCAAAAATGAATAGTCACCATTACTAAATGTAAAAACCAAAAATCGTCATGGCCTTACCTCGTGAACCACGGCAAAAGATGATCAATATGATGTACCTGGTGCTAACAGCATTGCTGGCACTGAATGTATCATCTGAAATTCTTAATGCCTTTAAAACGGTTAATAGAAGTCTGGAGAATACTAATAAAACCGTAGATCACTCTACAGTGACAATTATGAAATCTTTGCTGGATAAGTTGTCTGATCCGACAACTGCCGCAAAGGCCCAAATATGGTATCCCAAGGCACAATTAGCTCAAAGTTTAACAAAACCAGTTTTTGATTATATACAGACTTTGAAAGACAGGATTCTTGACGAGTCAGGTGGTGATCATAAAGATCCGAGTAAGAGCTTTAAAGAAGATGATTTGGAAACTCCTACCCGTATTATGGTTGATAAGGGCCACGGTAAGAAGTTATTGGATCTGCTTGCCAAATATAAAAGTGATATGTTAGCAATAGATCCGTCAATCAAAACCGAATTTGAGAATACTCTTCCTATAGATCTGACAAAACCTACAAGCAGAAATAAAGCGGGTAAAACCTGGGAAGGGGCTTACTTCCACATGGTACCGTCGGTGGCTGCTCTGACAATCCTGAGCAAATTTCAGATGGATGTAAAGACTTCTGAAAACAGGGTAGCTCAATTTTGTCATAACAAAGTAGGAGAAGTGATTGTTCGTTACGATACGTACGCTGCTTTTGCTGAAACAAATTCAAGCTATGTAATGCCGGGAGATGAAATGGAAATAACCGCTGGTGTAGGTGCTTTTAGTAAAGCTGCTCTTCCCACAGTTAATATTGAAGGGGTGAGTGTACCACTGGATATTGATGGCGCTGCACATAGAAAACTAAATGCTGCGACTACTCTTGGAAAGCATACTGTAAATGTTAGTGTTACTTTCAAAGATCAGGAAGGTAAAATGCAAACAGTAACTAAGCCTATTGAATATACAGTTGGCCAGTCGACTGCTTCAATTGCTTTGGATGATATGAATGTTCTGTATATCGGTATTGATAACAAAGTAAGCATTTCAGCGAGTGGAGCCGGTGACGATAAAATACAACCTACAATGGTTGGTGGTGGCGGGTCTTTAAAAAAGTTAGGCGGTGGTCATTATATCGTTCGTGTAAATACTGTAACTGATGATTGTAAACTAACTGTTGTGGTGGATGGGAAGGTAGTAGGTGCTTCTGTTTTCAGAGTGCGGACTATTCCAAGGCCTGTCGCAACTGTTGGAGGTGCTGAAAGTGGTGATAATATGACTGTAGGTCAGTTTAGAGCTCAAACAGGTGTAGGCGCATACATTAAAGACTTCCCGTTAAATCTAAGGTATTCAGTTGTTAGTTTTACGCTTACTGCTGATAACGCTGAAGGCGATATTGAGGAAGCACCGTGCACGGGTAATTTATGGAGTCCTAAGGCTGCAACAATGATCAAGAACCTGGCTCCGGGAAGAACTGTTACAGTCGATGATATCAGGGCGGTAGGTCCCGACGGACGTACTCAAAAACTTCCGTCACTTGTTTACTATATTCACTAAATTAAGTTGAAGATGAAAAGCATTATCATTAAAGCAGGATTGTTTTTGTTGATTGGTTTTTCTGTAGTGTTGAATACTCAGGCGCAACGCACAGGAAAGAAAAGAGGAAATAATCAACAGCAAACTCAAAATCCAAATCAGCAACAAAGTACAAACAACAATCAACAACCTTCCGGATATAATCCTTATGGCAATATTCCTATAGTTATTGATTCTTCAGGTTTGTCTGACTCTGTTGTAAAAAAGTCCTTACGGAATGATAACGCTACAGATAAAAGCAGTATACTCGAAAGAACTCCGCTGCCTTATGAACATCTTCGCTGGGATGATGCACTTTTTTCAGAAAAGGTGTGGCGGGAAATTGATCTTCGCGAAAAAATGAACCAGGTTTTCAGATATGAAGCACAGGACGATAATGGCAGCCAAATATTTGTTGATATGTTATTGAAAGCGATAAAAAGCGGTGAAATAACTGCCTTTGCTGATGATCGGTTTACAACTCCGGTATCATTAGCTGAAATTGAGCAGTTGACGACTGGAAGTGCTGATACTATACCACAAGTTGACCCCAATGATCCAAGTAAAGTATTACGCTATGTAGTAACAAGATCCAGCTTTGATCCGAAGAGCGTTACAAAATTAAGAATAAAAGAAGAATGGATATTTGACAAAGAGGCAAGCCGCCTGTTTGTTCGCATACTTGGAATTGCCCCTTTAAAGACCGAGTATTTTGCTAACACTACGAGAGAAAGAGGAACATCGGCGATGTTTTGGGTATATTATCCTGATATGCGCTCTTTGCTTGCAAAATATGAAGTGTATAATCCGAAGAATATGGGTATGGGAAGAATGACATGGGAAGAGCTTTTTGAAAGCCGCATGTTTAGCAGTTACATTACTAAATCTACCCTGGATAATCCTGGGAATAAAAATATCAGGGCTTATGTTAAGGATCCAATTCTTGCTTTAATTGAAGGTGATAATATTAAAGACAAGATCTTTAATTACGAGCAGGATCTTTGGTCTTACTAATCTAAAACTATTTACCAATCGTAAAAATCCCACTCTATGTGGGATTTTTTATTGCTAAAACTTTCAATGTTAATAACTTATTTTTTTTAAAAAATACCGTAAAGTGGTATAGGAATTCTGAGGAATTGTTGTATTTTCGTTTCGGTTTTTCATAGGATATTGGATTTTAAAAACGGGGCTGGATTTCTATCCGGGCCCCTTTTATTTTATGTCTATCGATCTTTATTAAAATAGCTGTTTACAATTTTCGCTTTTGCCTTTCCAATTACTTCAGATAATTCTTCTTCTTTTTTTTGTTTGATGTTATTGACAGATTTGAATTTTTTTAGTAATAGCTCCGCTGTATTTTTTCCGATACCCCTGATCTCCTCCAATTCATTTTTAAACGTGCCTTTACTTCTTTTTTTGCGATGAAAATTAATTCCGAAACGGTGTACCTCATCACGAATTCGACGAATTAATTTTAGACTATCACTGCTGTACGGTAGTTTTAATGAATCTTTGTCGCCAGGGTAAAAAATTTCTTCTTCATTTTTTGCCAACCCGATAATGCTTGTCTTACCTGTTGCATTCAATTCCTGTAAAGCTTCACTGGCCGCGTTTAGCTGGCCTTTACCGCCATCAATTATTATTAGTTGAGGAAAGGGTTTCTCCTCTTCCAGCAGTCGCTTATATCTCCTAAATACGGTTTCTTTCATCGAAGCGAAATCATTGATGCCTTCCACAGTTTTGATATTAAAATGCCGGTAATCTTTTTTGCTGGGTTCGCCATTCCTGAAGCAAACCATCGCGGATACAGGAAAACTGCCCTGGAAGTTTGAATTATCAAAGCATTCAATCTGTACCGGTAATAGCGGAAGTTGCAGGTCTTTTTGAAGTTGCTCAAGTATTCTTGTTTTATCTGAGTTTTTTTCCTGCAATTTTAAACGTTCTTTTTGTTTCAGGTCTTCAATAAAATAATTCACATTTATTTCCGAAAGGTCAAGCAGTTTCTTTTTATCACCACCTTTGGGAATCGTTACAGACACGTCAGTCTCCGGATAGTCGATAGTGAAAGGGACAAGAATTTCTTTTGCCTGGCTGCTAAAATTTACACGAAACTGAGCTATTGAGAATGTGAGTATCTCTTCGATCGTTTCTTCTAGATGCGTCTCGACTTTCAGGGTTTTTGTTTGAACGATCGTTCCATTTTGTACCATTAGGTAGTTAACATATGCAGCATCATTTTCTTTGACAACAGAAAAAACATCAACATCACCCAGCTTTGGAGTAACGATAACAGATTTTGACTGATAGTTTTCAATAAATTCAATTTTTTGCCGGACGATTTCGGCTTTTTCAAAAGCCATGTTTTCAACATATTCTTTCATTTCATTTTTAAAATGCAGAATTACCGGGCTTAATTTTCCTTTTAAAAGATTTTTTAGCTGTTTCAACCCTTCGTTATAATCTTCTTTCGTTTGAAGTGCTTCGCAAGGTCCCTTGCAGTTTCCCAAATGATATTCAAGGCAGACTTTAAATTTTCCTCTCTCAATATTTTTTTCTGTGAGATTTAAAGAGCATGTTCTTAGCTGGATGGTTTGTTTAATAAAAGTCAATAGCTCCCTGACCTTGCCTACAGATGTATAAGGACCCAGGTATTCTGAGCCATCGTCAATTTTTTTTCTTGTTAAGAATACTCTTGAAAATGGCTCATTTTTTATCACTATGTAAGGATAGCTTTTATCATCTTTTAGATTAATATTAAAGCGTGGCTGAAACTGTTTGATCAGGGAATTCTCCAGTAAAAAAGCATCCTGTTCTGAATTTACAATCGTGAATTCAATTCTTGAAATGCGCTGGACGAGTTCGTAGGTTTTATAACTGGTAAAGGTTTTAATAAAGTAAGAGGTAACACGTTTTCGAAGGTTTTTGGCCTTGCCAACGTAAATCAGGTTGTTCTCTGTATCAAAATATTTATATACGCCGGGGTCTGTCGGGATGCTGGCAGAAATATTTTTATATTCTTCAGGACTCATTCACAATTGTAATTAATTATCTTCTTTGTCGTTCCAGATTACTTCCATTATTGAAGTTTTTTCATTATCATCTTTTCCCTGGATGATCGTTACTATTTGAAATTTTTTATCAGCATACCAGGTCATTCTTTTTATCACCGAACTATCGGAATTTGTCTTAAATTTTTCAATATAAATGCTCTTTACTTTATCGTTTGGCGGACCAGGAAGAATCCTCACTTCCTGTCTTTGTACCTCAAGGTTTTTATCTTTCGGTGTTGCTATAAAAACAGCTAAGCCCAGTTCATTGTTCATCATTCTATCTTCTGTATATTTCCCGCCAAATTTTTTTGAGATGTCAGGAGTCTCAAGAAAATCTTTTGCAAGGTTTTTAAAATCTTCTCTTTTAACATAGGTGGTATCATAAGAACTATCTGTGACAGGGGTAAGCTTTATAATACTGTAAAGGGAAGTATCCACGTTAGCTATTTGCCCTTTAATAAAATCTAAGGCGGGAAAAACATCGTTCTTTTTTTCTTTGCAGCTGGCGTAAAGAAATATTGTAAAAAATGAAATCAAAATACAGTTACCCTTCATTCGGAAAATATTTTAATAATTGATAAAATTAAAGCGAAACATCATTCAAGAGAAAACCCTGTTAGCAATAACAGGGTTTTCTAAAATAAAAGCAGCAGTTAGTATCGGCTATTTTGTAAGTGAAACGCCGACTTTCAAACCAAAGTCGAAAAGATTTTCTTTCACAGGGTATTTATCAATAAAGCTTGAAAGTAATTGATAACGTACTTGCGGACCGACCTGCCATTTCATTTTGCCGGTCGAATAAGTGACAAATGTTTCAAAGCCTGTATTTACATTCCACCGGCGAATCAACCACGGCACTTCCGCATAATTTTTATAATCTGAAGAAAGCAGGTAAGCCCTGTCTCCTAATATGTATGTGGGTTGAATAGTTCCTGCTACCCCAAATTGTACTTTGTCATCTCCAACAATGTTCACTTCTACACCAACGGGCATTGATATTTCAAAATAAAAATTGTGCAGCCAGTCTGATTTATAACCGTTGAAGTTTCTATGGGTGCTGATAGCGCCAAAAGAATCCACGCCTCTATTGCCTCTTAAAGCTATTTGTGCTATTTCAAAAGAAGAGTTAAATGCTTTAATGTCATATCGATTGATATTAAATTGAAGCCCGCCTTTTACCTTAAAGTTTGTGGCTAAAGAATATTTTGCTGTTAAACCAAATTCAAGACCCAAATCGGGTTTATGGGTCACAGCACTGTTTATATCATTTAGTGGTGCATATGACGAAGATGCATTAGTAGCTGAGCTAAGGAATGATTTGTTTGAGGATAATTTCCTATAGCTCACCGTTGGCGTAAGATTGAACTGAAGCGATATTCTCCTGGCGTTTTTCCTGAAATTATTTATCACACTTTCTATTGTCCAGTCAAAAGAATTCGAATTTCTTAAACTTTTTGGATAGTCAAATGTTTTATTGGCCTGAAGATTATTAATTATATCCTGGTCTGTTAGTTCATCGGTTATATTAAATGCCAGGGGCTCAAAATTATTTTTATCATTGCTAAAGATATCGTAAAAGCCGGCCTGTTTTGGTAAGGTTAAATTAGCAGCTGTTTGATTATAAAATCTGCTGATCGCTTTAAAGTTGTTTAACACAATCAGATTTACCGCATGATTCTTTGGTTTATTGGAACTAATTTGTTTGTCAGGTGATGATGTTTCTCCGGGAAGAACATAAACTTGTTGTTGTTTACTGCTGACTGGCAGGTTATTATTACCGATAGTTTCTTTGCTGGAGTGAGTAATAAGAAAAGTAACCAGGGTACCGGTGATTAATAGCAAAATCATACCCAGGCCATACCATTTCCGGTGTGTATGAAGAGCTGAATAAATTCCATTCCACACTTTTGGAGAAGGATACAACCGGTATTGATCTGCATTTTCCTTTAAAAACCTTTCAAATTCATTATTAAAATTTCTCTCCATAATCAGTCAGCGATTTAGGGGTTAGGATCGGTTATCTTTTCATGGCAGCCAACCACTCAATATCTTCTTTTGGTTTTTGCAGGATATTTTTTCTTATCAATATATCCTGTAACATTGCTTTGGCTCTTGTATACTGGCTCCGGCTTGTACTCTCCTCTATTTCGAGCATTGTTCCAATTTCCCGGTGACTGTATCCTTCAATTGCATATAAGTTTAAAACCGTTCGATAACCCACAGGCAACATCCTGATGCATTCTACAATTTGCTTTGCCTGGACAATGGAAGGCACGCTCTCTTCCCTTACCTGCACTGCTGTCGCATGAATAATATCCACACTTTCATTAAACTTTTTATTCTTTTTTAGAATATTAATGCAAGTATGTACCATAATTCTTCTTATCCATCCCTCGAAAGCACCCCTGTTACCAAACGTATGCATTTGTGAAAAGATCTTAATAAAGCCTTCCTGTAGCATATCCTCCGCATCCTCACGATTATGTGCGAAACGATAACACACCGACAACATTTTGGGACTATACCGGTTGTATAATTCCTTTTGTGCGGCGGGGTCGCTTTGCAAACAGCCTTTTAAAATGGCTTCCTCGGTCATACTTTCCCTTTGGTTGCCTGTAATTTAGACAATTTTTGTTTTATAATGCTGCACAGAATTGTAAAAAATTGAGTTTTCTTTTTCGGAAAGAATTTTTTGATAAAGACTTAAATTCCTGGTAAGCCTTTTTGAGAGAAGAATGTTGCACTTTTTATAACTATCATCATTTAAATGCGGCCCTGGTGTTTAATGCTATTCTTTTTTTCTTACAAGACTATCGGCAGGATATTTTGCTTTCATGTCATTAATTATACCCTGCGTCCAGTTTATTAAAGTATTTTTTTCCTGGTCGGTCAATATTGCATCCTTATGCACCCACAAATAGGAATTCAAAGGCATTTTTCCTTTTTTAACCAGGTCAACCGTGGATTCAAGTTTATGGTATTTGTAGCGGGCATGTTTGTCTGTAAATTCATCAAAATTCAATTGTTCTTTCCCATTGTTGATATGACTGGTAAGCCACCAATCTAACGGTTGAATCTTAAAATACCAGCGATAGCGGGTGTTGTTACTGTGGCAATCCAAACAGGCGTTTACTAAAATTGTTTTTACATCGGCAGGAACATTATATGCTCTCGAAATATTGTTTGGCTGATCGCCTGTTGATTTATTTCTCGCCGGATGAATAAATTGTATAATTATTAAGATGACCAGCACTACCAGTAATATCTTTTTAAACATATCGGAGCTTATTTAATAATTAATATTTCTCCCGTCATTTCTTTCGGAACGGGAATATTCATAAGAGAGAGGATAGTCGGCGCAATATCTCCTAATTTACCGGGTTTTATTTTTCCCGCCCAATCTTTATCAATAATAAAAAAGGGAACAGGATTTAAAGTATGTGCTGTGTTTGGTGTACCATCTTCGTTGATCATATAATCGGCATTACCATGATCGGCGGTAACAAAACTAGTGTAGCCATTTTCTAAACCCGTTGTTACTACTTTTTCAACACATTTATCAACTGTTTCTACGGCTTTAATAGTGGCCTCCCAAATTCCCGTGTGGCCCACCATATCAGCATTGGCAAAATTCAAACAAATAAAATCGGCTGTTTGATTTTTGATCTCAGGAAGGAGTGCTTCCGTTACTTCATAAGCACTCATCTCAGGCTTCAAATCATAAGTAGCCACTTTTGACGAAGGGATGAGAATTCTTTTTTCACCTTCAAAAGGAATTTCTCTTCCACCACTGAAAAAGAATGTAACATGAGGATATTTTTCTGTCTCCGCAATCCGGATCTGTTTAAGATGATGCTGTTCTAAAATTTCGCCTAAGGTGTTTTTCAAATTATCATTGTTGAAAATGATATGTACATTTTTAAATGAATGATCATACTCAGTCATTGTAGTATAATCAAGTGATAATTTTTTCATCCCAAAATCCGGCAGATCAGTTTGTGTAAGAACCTGTGTTATTTCGCGGCAGCGATCCGTTCTAAAATTGAAGCAGATCACTACGTCTCCATTCCTGATTTGTGCAAGCGGTTGCTGTGCTTCATCCACGATCACACATGGTTTTATAAATTCATCGGTGATATTGTTTTTGTAGGAATTTTCAATGGCCTGCAAGGCGTCAGTAGCTTTTTCACCTGTACCGTTTACCAGCGCATCATATGCAAGTTTTATTCTTTCCCATCGTTTATCCCTGTCCATGGCATAATACCGGCCACTGATCGTAGCAATTTTTCCAGTTGTTTTATTTAAATGTGACTGCAGATCACTTATAAAACCTAAACCGCTTTTCGGATCTGTGTCTCTTCCATCAGTAAAGGCATGAATAAACACATCATTTAACTCTTCTTTCTTGCAGACATCAATGATCGCCTTTACATGATTGATGTGTGAGTGAACACCTCCGTCACTTACAAGACCTATCAGGTGCAAGGGTTTCTGGTTTTTCTTTGCAAACCGTACGGCATTCAAAAGGTTTTCATTTTTTATAAAGGAGCCATCCCTTACTGCCACATTGATTCTTTGTAATTCCTGGTACACAATGCGCCCTGCGCCCAGATTCAAATGGCCTACTTCGGAGTTACCCATCTGCCCTTCCGGCAAGCCAACTACTTCTCCACATGTAGTTAAAGTTGTGTTAGGGTACTGACGGTAAAGAGAACTAACAAATGGTGTTTTGGCATGCTGAATAGCATCTGCAGATGCAACTTTTCCTAATCCCCAGCCGTCCATGATGATCAGGATAACTTTTTTGTTGTTCATTTAAGTCCAGGTGTTTAGATTTCGCTGTAATACTGGTTTCTTCTTTAAAAAACTATGATCTATGAATAGTAATTATCCAGTTAAAGTTTGTAAAACTACTTTATTTACCGAATTGGCCGCTATTCTATGAAAAGCATGTTCTTTTTATTATTTTAGTAGTCATTAAAATCCGGTTACTATGGCACATTTTTCGTTTCTTATATCTTCGAAAACATACTATATGAAGAAACTCATTTCTACATTTGCAATTGCTTTTAGCCTTGTAATGCTTTCATTTACTGCTCAAAATTCCAACCTGGATGAGGTAATCGGGGCGCTTAAGGACGGGAATGCAAATGAATTGGGAAAGTACATGGATGATAATATTGAACTAACATTACCTGATAAAAGTAATAACTATAGTAAAGCGCAGGCCATTCTTGTACTCAAAGATTTCTTTGATAATAACGCAGTAAAATCATTTGAAGTTAAGCATAAGGGCGATCAAAATGGAGGACAATACTGCGTGGGAACTCTTCAAACAAAATCAGGTAATTACCGCACGACCGTTTTTATGAAAATAAAGGACAATAAGGATTATGTCAAGGCTATTCGCTTTCAGTCCATCGAATAAATATAGATAAACAACTTAGTCAAGGCCTTCCAATTAAGGAAGGCTTTTTATTTTTGTCTTTATGAAGAACTTCCGGGAATCCTTACATGATTTAATTGATAATGCTTTAATGGAAGATGTGGGAAATGGCGACCATTCAACATTGTCATGCATTCCTGCAGATACAAAAGGCAACGCGATTTTAAAAATAAAACAAGATGGTATACTGGCGGGTTTAGAGATAGCCCGGGAAATTTTTTTTTATAAAGAACCTGCTTCGACTTTTGTTGCTTTTAAAAAAGATGGAAATAAAATGAAACAGGGAGAAGTGGGTTTTGAGATCAAAGCATCTGTGCATACTATTTTAAAATGTGAAAGATTGCTGTTGAATTGTATGCAGCGAATGAGTGGCATTGCAACGTTAACCAGGACATACGCTAATAAATTGAACGGATACAAAACAAAAATTTTAGACACAAGAAAAACAACGCCTAATTTCAGATTGCTGGAAAAAGAAGCCGTTCGGATAGGAGGTGGTATAAATCATCGTTTTGGTTTGTATGATATGATCCTTTTGAAAGATAATCACATAGATTATTGCGGTAGCTTAGAAAGAGCAATTGAAAGAGCTTATGCATATGTACAAACAGTACAACCGGAATTAAAAATAGAAGTGGAAGCAAGAACCCTAAATGATGTAAAAGAAATTTTGAATGCCGGGAAGCGAAAAGTTTTCAGGATCATGTTCGATAATTTTACACCGATTCAAATTGAAGAAGCTCTAAAGATAATCGGGGAAGAGTTTGAAACGGAAGCAAGCGGTGGAATCAACCTGGAAAATATAGAAGAGTATGCGAAAACAGGGATTGATTATATAAGTGTAGGGGGGTTAATACACCAGGCTAAAAGTTTAGATTTAAGTTTAAAGGCGGTAATTATTAAGTAAAAATTCAAAATTAAAAGGTCAAAATGAGAAATAAGCCGATTTTTTACTTTTAACTTTTGATTTATCATGAGTAAGAAAAATAAAACTGATAAACGCGGGTTTGTTTACAGCACCGACCCCAACTTTAATTTTGAAGAAGAAGATGAATACACAGAAACATTATCACCATCGCAACAAAAATTAAAGATCAAATTAGATTCGAAACGGAGAGCTGGTAAAGTAGTTACCCTGATCGAAGGTTTTACAGGAAAGGAAAAAGACCTTGAAGAATTGGGAAAGAAATTAAAAGCTTTTTGTGGAACGGGCGGTTCTGCAAAAAATGGTGAAATTATTATCCAGGGAGATCAGAGAGAAAAAGTGATGCAATGGTTAAAAAAAAATGGATATATCCAATTAAAAAAAGCTTGATCACTAAAACAAAGATTCAAGGTACACGATACAAGGTACAATACAAATTCAATTCGTTCTTGTGCCTTGAACCTTGTGCTTTGTCATTGTCCCTGGGCAAGGCTATAAACCCGTTTATCTCCCCACATATTTAATAGTTCAAGAGAACAGATCTTAAAATTACCGCTCATGCTGACATAGAGACCAATAACATCCTGCTGATTAAGTTCATCATCATTCAAACTTTCAAAACGAACATTGTATTGATTAACCAGGTTGGTATAAACAGAACCCGTGGGCCAAACCTGTGTGCCACGATTGCTGATGTTTATCAATTTAAATTTAACGCCTGCATGCCGCTGGCATTTTTTTGCGATCTCATCAGGCTGCTCTTCCGATTCAATAAAAAAATCAACACCTACAATTTTTTCGCTCACAGTTTCTTTTGAGATCATCATTGGATTTTTCAAAAGTTTGAATGGGGCCGGAGTGCCGGGCATATTTGGAAAGACTTCTTTTGCATTTGCTTTTGGCTTTTTACCGAAATTGCCAATGATGGCTTCAGCAAATTGAGTTGTATTTGAAGAAGGTTTTGTTTTATCTCCAAAATCTCCAGTGTGAACTCCACTTTCTAAAGTATAGAGCAATGCATTTTCAATGATGGCTGCATTTTCTATTAAACCCACATGTTGGAGCATGGAGAGCCCACTTAATAATAATGCTGTGGGATTAGCAATATTTTTCCCCGCAATATCAGGAGCAGTTCCATGCACTGCTTCAAAAATTGATATATGATCACCAATGTTTGCCGAAGGCGCAAACCCAAGCCCTCCTACTAATCCGGCACAAAGATCACTCACAATGTCTCCCTGCAAATTTGTAAGAACAACTACATCAAAATTATCGGGCCTTGTCACAAGCTTCATACACAAGTCATCCACGATTACATCATCAGCTTTTAATTCAGGATATTTTTTTGCTACTTCATAAAAACATTCAAGGAACAAACCATCGGTTATTTTCATTATGTTGGCTTTGTGACCACAGGTGATTCGTTTGGCATTTTTCAATTTAGCCATTTCAAAAGCATAACGAATTACCTGCAAACTGCCAGGCCTTGTAATAAAACGCCGGCTTAAGGCTACGTCGTAAGTGAGCATGTGTTCAATGCCGCCATAAGTATCTTCTATATTTTCACGCACAACAGTAATGTCAACCGGAATGCCTGCCTTGCTGAATACCGTATCAACGCCATGTAATGTTTGAAACGTTCTTATATTGGCATAAGTATTCCATGTTTTCCTGGCGGTAACGTTTATGCTTTTTACGCCTTTGCCTTTCGGAGTTTCCATGGGTCCTTTAAAAAGAAGACCCAGTGTTTCTATAGACTGTTTCGCCTCCGGCGTCATTCCATTATTGTAGCCTTTATCAAAAACCCATTTGCCCATTTCAACAAACTCATATTCCAGGGGCACCTTATTTGCATCAAAAATTTTTAGCACCGCATCCATTATTTCAGGACCAATTCCATCTCCTTTGGCTACAGCTATTTTCATAATATCAAATTGAGATGTGAAAATAGGAAAATATAAAAAAGTGAAAACAAAGCCCTGGTTTATGGAATTGATAAGAATCATTTTCAAATTAAAGCCTTCAGATTTTCAAATTGTTTCTCTATTTTTACGTAAAGCCTATTTAATGACAAGCATGATCTCCGAAGGAGTTGAGGTAAGTGTTGAAACCTTTTACCAGCCTGATTACAGCAATCCGCTGCAGTCGGAGTTCATGTTTGCATACCGTATCACTATAGAAAATCACAATCCTTTTCCAGTAAAACTTCATCGCCGCCACTGGAATATTTTTGACAGCAATGGAAGTTATCGGGAAGTAGAAGGAGAAGGTGTGGTTGGCGTTCAACCCGTATTGCAGCCGGGGGAGAGATATCAGTATGTTAGTGGTTGCAATCTCCGGACTGAAATGGGAAAGATGCGGGGTACCTACCAAATGGAAAATTTAAATAATAAAAAATTGCTCGAAGTAAATATCCCCGAATTTGAAATGATTGTTCCTTTCAAGACTAACTAATACTTTATATACATTAATTCATATTTCACAAGAATTTTATAAATAATTCGGTGTAAACGGACAATATTCAGCTTTGTTTCGTAGTTTTAGTGTATCAGCAATTCCCTTCTCCAGGTTTCATTTCCTGAACGGTCTTGTAAACATCGCATCAAAACAATTTTTATAACGGTGTAATATTGCCAGCAAAAACTTTACAATGCCTAAAGTAACATTTAACAATAAGAGCACGGCTTTTTTTACTGCTCTTAAATCAGAAGTAGAACAATATTTTCGTCAGCGAAAAATAAAAAAAACGGGTAATTGGAAACTATATATAAAAACAGGAGTACTTATTCCCGCAGCGATTGGTTTATACCTTTCCCTTTTACTTTTTCCAATCCCTGCTTTATTAGCTCTTGTTTTGTGCGGTATTCTTGGTTTTGTATTGGCGAGCGTTGGATTTAATGTGATGCATGATGCCTGCCATGGCAGCTATTCAAGCAAAAAATGGGTGAATGAAGCTTTTGGGCATTCTCTAAATGCGTTAGGCGGAAATGCTTTTATCTGGAAATTTAAACATAACATTATTCATCACACATATCCCAATGTAGACGGAATGGATGATGATATTGCAAAAAGCCCGTTGATGCGTCAATGCTACACCCAAAAATGGGTACCCGCTCATCGCTTTCAGCATATTTACGTTATACTCGTTTATGCTATTTCATCTTTTGCATGGGTTTTCATGATGGATTTTAATAAGTATTTCAAGGGAAGAATTATCAATACGCCATTACAGAAAATGAGTAGAAGGGAGCATCTTGTTTTCTGGTTAAGTAAAGCATTGTATGTATTTTTTTATATACTTATCCCGGTATATTTTGTCGGCTGGGGACCCTGGGCTATTGGTTTTGCTGTTATGCATATTGCAATGGGATTTACTCTTGCTATTGTTTTCCAGTTAGCACATGTTGTTGAAAATACGGAATTTGAATTTGCTAAAATAGATCCTAAATTAATTGAGAGTGAATGGGCTATCTACCAGGTCAAAACAACGGCTAATTTTGCGCCGCGTAATAAGATCATTTCCTGGTTTGTAGGAGGATTGAATTTCCAGATTGAACATCATTTATTTCCCCGGGTCAGTCATGTACATTACCCGGCACTGAGTAAAATTGTAAAAGATACCTGTGCTAAATTCAATTTGCCATATAACGAATATCCAACCATGATATCGGCAATTGTCTCTCATTTTAAGATGATGAGAATTTTGGGTAGAAAGCCCGAACTCTCTGTGAGCTAAATAAACGGAGACGAGAGTTCAAATCATTCATTTATTAAACCAGCCAGTGTTTCGAATCAAAAACACTTGATTTTAATTTTTCCCTATTTTGGTTTATACTTTGATTCCGTCAGTATTTTTCTTGCAGGTGCATTCATTACATCACTCAATTTCATAGAAGCGTTTTTATCGGCAAATTTTTTCACGATCTGCCATCCTACCCACTGGCCGATATTTCCGGGAGAAGAAGCAGGCATTCCCTGTGTGGTGGGGGATTCACCAATAAAATTTTGAATTACGTCCGGCTCGATCGTTTCAATATTTTCATTCATTACAAAATAATTCCAGACCAGACCTTCATTTGACTTGCACCACTCCAATTGTCTTTGCGTGTAACCTGTTTTCAAAGAGTCAGCCGTTGCAGGCATAAATTTATCAAGCAACCACCATTGTTTTCCTTTTTCGATCATTTGCTCTATTAATGGTCTGCCATTGCTTTTATCGGGGAAAAGATCATCTGTAATTAATCTCATTGCATCAGGAACCATGTATTCCTTTTCAAAGCGACGACTGCGATATCGGGGTGCGACATTATCAATAAAATATTGAGCCTGGTAGAGCGAAAAATTTGCACCGAGATAAAATTGAAGGCTGATGCCTAAAAAATCACGGCCTAAAAAATCAGTAGAGTAATCACCGTTCTGCATTTTGGCCATAGCGTCAATGGGGCCGATCAATGTTATGATCTTTGGAACTGTGTAAGAAGGGAAATAATATTTTACATACTGAAAACTTTTTTCAAGTTCGCTTTTGATATCGCCCAGGTCCTTATATTTTTTTTCCGCAGCTTCGTAGATAAACCTGTTTACGGAAATAAATCTCCGGATCTCTTTTTCAAGAATCGCGGCACTGTCAGGCAATCCAAGCACTCCGCCGAAAAATACAGGAGAGAAGGAGGGATATTTTTGCTCAAGAGGATAAAGTCCATTTGAAACCTGATTTGTATCTATGGCAAAAAAATCATTTTCAAATCGCTGTACTTCAAGATTTACATTTATATGGGAAACATCAGGAACAGTGCTTGTATTACTGCATGCATTTAAAATGATTGAAATTAATAAAGCAACAATGATATTTTTCATAGCCATTAAACGATAACTGGTTTTAAATGTTGCATCGAAGATAAGAAGCGATGACGATGAAAGATAACTGAATCGCAATGCATGGTTATCTGCCAACGGCAAAGCTTACTTAACTTTGCAGGATGAAGATCGCATTAGCGCAGCAGAATTATCATATCGGAAATTTCGAAAAGAATGTACAAAAGATCATTGATGGCATATCATGGGCAAAAAAGCAAAATGCCGATCTTGTAGTTTTTTCTGAACTCTGCGTCTGCGGTTACCCCCCCAGGGATTTTCTCGAGTTCAACGATTTTATTGATAAATGTTATGAATCTATTGACATGATCAGGCAACATGCCGATACGATCGGGGTGCTTATAGGCAGTCCCGCCCGTAATACTCTATTGGAAGGCAAAGATCTTTTTAATGCCGTTTTTCTTTTGCATGAAAAAGAAATAAAATCGGAGATACATAAAACACTTTTGCCGAATTACGATGTGTTTGATGAATACCGGTATTTTGAGCCGGCGTATGACTGGAGAGTCATGGAGTTCAAAGGGAAGAAATTAGCGGTTACTATTTGTGAAGATGTTTGGAATATGGGTGATAATCCGCTTTACCGGATTACTCCAATGGAAAAGCTTATGGAGTTTAATCCCGATGTAATGATCAATCTGTCAGCCTCACCATATAATTATGCCCAGGATATTGTGCGGAACAGTATTGTAAAAGCTCATGTGCTGAAATATAAAATGCCGATGCTGTATTGCAATACGGTAGGCTCTCAAACTGAAATTATTTTTGATGGCGGCAGCTTGATATACGATGTGAATGGATGCAGGATTAAAGAGATGAAATATTTTGAAGAAGATTACCAGGTTTTTGATCTTAATGAACTATTGATAAAAAGGAAGGACTCCGGATCAGAAGCAACTGCCTATTATTACTCTGCATTTGAGGTAGGTCGTAATATGGATACTCTTGAATACCTGGTTGGAGAAAAGAATATCGATGAGATCTATCACGCAATTATTCTCGGCATAAAAGATTATTTCAACAAGATGGGTTTTAGCAAAGCGATCCTCGGTTCTTCGGGAGGTATTGACAGTGCGGTAACGCAGGTATTGGCTGTTGAAGCATTAGGAAAAGAAAATGTGAGAGCATTATTGATGCCTTCGCAATATTCGAGTTCACATTCGGTGGAAGATGCAGAAACCTTAAGCAGGAATTTGGGTAATCAGTATAATATTGTTCCCATCAAAAAAATCTATGAATCTTTTCTTGAGGAATTGAAACCGATCTTTAAAAATGAGCCATTCAGCGTGGCAGAAGAAAATATTCAAAGCCGCACGAGAGGAAATTTGCTGATGGCTGTGGCAAATAAATTCGGATATATTCTTCTGAATACTTCCAATAAAAGTGAATTAGCTACAGGCTACGGTACTTTGTACGGTGATATGGCTGGTGGACTGAGCGTGCTGGGTGATGTATATAAAATGCAGGTATATGCCCTTGCTAAATATATGAACAAAAAGAGAGAAGTAATTCCGGTAAAAATAATTACAAAAGCGCCTTCAGCAGAATTACGGCCCAATCAAAAAGATATTGATAGTTTACCGGAATATGAGAAACTTGACAGGATACTGTATCAATATATTGAATTGAGACAAGGTCCTAAAGAGATCATTGAAATGGGCTATGAAAAAGAATTGGTAGATCGCATTTTGAAACTGGTGAATACCAATGAATATAAAAGAAATCAATTCTGCCCAATTATCCGTGTAAGTTGTAAAGCCTTCGGTGTTGGGCGCAGAGTACCGATCGTTGGAAAATATCTCAGTTGATTCAATGTTTGAATGTTACCACTGCATTTTGAGTAGAACCTGACACGGTTATGTTTTGTGATAATACCAGTTGTGTGTCGTTTAGTGTTACAATATTGAAATCACTGCCTCCGCCGGTAAAAAGCACTGCTGATATGTGAAGCACTGTTTCATTGCTGGCAAAATTCCAGGTAAACGGGTTTGTTTGAGGATCACTGGAATTGCATTTGGTAGCACCTTCATCTACGGTACCTGTTCCAGCAGAAGAAAAAGTAAGGATATTATCTGTCTCACAAGCCTGTAATAATGAAGAAACATCAACCCCACTTACTTTGGCGTTATCAAATTTCCACGAGGTTTGGGTGATCAGTTCTGTATTTGTCTTTGCTTTGACGCCTGAAGACTTTTTGCAGGCTGCAAAAAAAAGGCTTAATAATAGTACAATGGCAAGGGAAAATTTCGCTGGTTTCATAAAGTCGATTTGGTACAAAATTACTTAACGTTTCCGAAGCTCAAAAAGTATTCAAACTTTAAGTACATAAGGATATTAACTTCGTAAAAATTACTGCCGGGTTTGTCGGCAAACAATTTGCTAAAGGAGAATCACGATTTAAAGGATTTTTATGAAATAAGTAACAGCCATATGATGATGAGTAGAATTGTGAAGGTACAAGTGTCCGAAGGACTCCTCTGGAGAGTGCCCAAGGGACTCCTTCGGAGGCACAAGGGACGATGAACAGGATTACTAAAGCTGGTAACATAAAATAAATATCAACCATGTTAAAAACCACTGAAGACATACGACAATTGAATGAGCGCATTTCACATGCGGGTCAATTTATAGACAGGCTCAGAGAGGAGATAGGCCATATAATTGTTGGGCAAAACCATATGCTGGATCGTTTGCTGATTGGCTTATTGAGTAATGGACATGTATTACTGGAAGGTGTACCGGGTCTTGCAAAAACGTTGGCGATAAAATCACTCGCTCAAGCTATTCATGCTAAATTCAGCCGTATACAATTTACTCCAGATCTGTTGCCTGCTGATGTGATCGGCACAATGATCTATAATCAGCAACGCAGTGAGTTTGTTGTGCGCAAGGGTCCCATCTTCGCCAATTTTATTTTAGCCGATGAAATTAACCGGGCACCCGCTAAAGTTCAGAGTGCCTTACTGGAAGCGATGCAGGAGCGTCAGGTAACTATTGGTGAAAATACATTCAAACTTGAGGAACCATTTCTTGTTCTTGCGACTCAAAATCCACTGGAACAGGAAGGCACATATCCGCTACCCGAAGCCCAGGTCGATCGCTTTATTATGAAGGTGATCGTTGATTATCCAAAAATGTATGAGGAGCAAATGATCATAAGACAAAATGTGCAGGGGTTAACATTGCCCCCGGTGAAACAAGTTGTATCGGTAATGGAAATCGGAAGTGCACGTGAGTTGGTCAGGCAGATTTATATGGATGAGAAAATTGAGCAGTATATCCTGGACATTGTTTTTGCTACGCGACAGCCTGAAAAATATAAATTGGAAAAGTTAAAACCATTGATCTCTTATGGCGCCTCACCGAGAGGAAGTATCAATCTTGCGCTCGCCGCAAAAGCGCAGGCTTTTTTAAATAAACGCGGATTTGTAATACCAGAAGATATCCGGAGTATCTGTAAAGATGTTCTTCGTCATCGTATAGGATTAACTTATGAGGCGGAAGCAGAGAGTATAAATGTGGAGAATGTGGTTGAGGATGTGTTGAAACAGATCAATGTACCGTGAGATAAAGGGGTTGCTGGTTACCTGTTACCGGTAACCAGTAACCGGTAACTATATGTTAACTACAACTGAAATATTAAAAAAAGTTCGTGAGCTTGAGATCAAAAGCAAGAAACTTACCAGTGATCTTTTTACCGGGGAGTATCATAGTGCCTTTAAAGGAAAAGGAATGTCTTTCAAGGAAGTGAGGGAGTATACTCATGGGGATGATATTCGTTTTATCGACTGGAATGTGTCGGCAAGATTAGGTCATCCTTACAGCAAGGTCTTCGAAGAAGAAAGAGAGCTAACAGTAATGCTGCTCGTTGACATCAGTGCAAGTTCTATGTTTGGAACAATGTATGGAACAAAGAAGGATATTATTACCGAAATAGCTGCTGTTTTGAGTTTTTCGGCTGTAAATAACGGTGATAAAATTGGTGTCATTTTTTATAGTGATGAAGTAGAAACCTATATTCCGCCGAAAAAAGGAAGGCAGCATGCTTTATACATTGTTCGCAAACTGTTGACGGAAGAGTCGAATCATAAAGGTACCCAGGTAAGTAATGCGCTTAAGTTCTTCCGAAACTCAACCAGGCAACAAAGTATTGCATTTATCTTAAGCGATTTTCTCGATGCTAATTACGACGATGCTCTGAAAGTAACTGCAAAAAAGCATGATGTAATTGGTATTAAAGTGTATGATAAGATGGATATGGAATTACCAAAGATGGGATTAGTGCAGATAAGAGATGCTGAATCTGGTCAGATGAAATGGGTGGATACCAACAGTGCCTTTGTACGCGGACAGTACCAGCAGGAATTTTTTCGGGTCACTGAATATAGTACGACAGTATTTAAAAAATCAGGCTCCGACCTGTTGCATGTTCGCACCGGGGATGATTATGTTAAAGTATTGCAGCGTTTTTTTGCCAGCAGGAATCGTTGATTAACCTGATTAAATGATTGAATGTTTTTTGATCAACTACATAAAGTTTTTTTCCTTGTTTCCTTTTTATTTTCTGTAATTACTTCTTATTCCCAGAATAAAATCGTCATTAAAGCAAATGTTGACAAAAATAATATTGTCATCGGCGAGCAAATTCATTTTAATCTTGAGGCTGATTTCCCTTTGCATGAACCGATGAGTTTTTTTACTATTGATTCAATTCCTCATTTCGAAATTTTGGAGCAAAAAAAAATTGATACCATTGACAATAGCAAAGGCATTAAGTTGACACAAACCCTTACTCTTACCAGTTTCGATTCAGGGCATTGGGTGATACCTTCATTTGAATTAACTGGTGATAAACCTTTGTTTACCGACACGATACCCGTTAATGTCGGCTTTTCAGCATTCGATCCCAACCAGGATTATCACGACATCAAGGATATAATAAATGTGCTGGTGCAAAAGAAAAAAGAACAGAATTGGTATTGGTATATTGGCGTGAGCGCTTTATTGCTGGCGGCTATTATTTATTTTTTGACAAAAAAGAAAAAAAAGCCGGTTGAAAAAGTGCTGTATATTGATCCTTACACCGAGGCAAAAAGGGAATTAGAAAAACTTCAAAAGGAAAATTTATCTTCAAAAGTATTCTATACAAGGCTTATTGATATTTTCCGGTCATATATTTCACGCCGAAAAGAGATAGCTTCTTTGCAGGAAACTACGGACGATCTCGTGTTGCAGTTGAAACGATTGAAGTTTCCTGAAAATGAGTTTAACCAGCTCACACAGTCATTGAGAATGAGTGATTTTGTAAAGTTTGCAAAATATGAACCGAATCAGAAAGATAAAGACGAGTCATTCCGTGTTATAAGACAGTTTATCGACCTCGTCGAGAAGACAAATAAAGCAGAAACGAAAAATTCTAATCAATAAACAGAAGTGCTGTACGACTGGTTTAAACATATTGAATTTGCTTATCCCAAAATGCTGAGTCTTTTTGCATTTGTGCCCGCACTGATATGGTGGTATGTAAAAAAATATAATAGCCGGCAGGCAGCTTTCAAGGTATCTACTGCTTTTTCATTTACTGTTTCTTCGTTCAAAAATATTTTCAGACACTTGCCATTTATACTTCGGTTGCTGGCCTTGAGTTGTATCATTCTTGCATTGGCAAGACCCAGACAGCATACCGATGAACAATTGCGAAAAGGAGAAGGAATTGATATTGTTCTAGCGATTGATGTCAGCGGTAGTATGCTTTCACAGGATTTTCAACCTAACCGGCTCGAAGTAGCAAAAGAAGTGGCTGAAGAATTTATTCGAAACAGACCTATCGATAGAATTGGACTCGTTATATTTTCCGGAGAAAGTTATACTCTTTGCCCGATTACTACCGATAAAAATACTTTGCTTGAACAGGTAAATGGTTTGAGAAGTGGAATGCTCCAGGATGGTACATTGATCGGTGAAGGTTTGGCAACCGCTGTGGATCGCTTATCGAAGGGTCAGGCTAAGAGCAAAGTGGTGATCTTATTGACTGATGGAAAGGAAGAAGCCCCGGAAACAAGATTGATCGATCCATTGACTGCATTGGAAATAGCTAAGGCACAGGGAGTGAAAGTGTATACGATTGGAATGAGTGCACAAAATGCTATACCTGTTGAAGAAAATGTAAAAGGAAGAAAGCAGGAAACAACGAGTGATTTTCTTGATGAACAATTATTGCGCCGCATAGCTGCCGAAACAGGAGGAGAATATTTCAGGGCCAGGGATAAACTTAGTTTAGAAAATATTTACCAGCAAATTGATAAAATGGAGAAATCAAAAATAGAAATTCAGTCGTTGCGCCATTACCAGGAAAAATTTATTCCATTATTGCTTGTTGCTTTAGCACTTTTATTTGTTGAGTTAGTTTTGAGATTTACAGTTCTCCGAAAATTCCCATAATAATTTGGCCACAGATTGCACGGATTGTCACAGATGGTTCTGTAATTTGTAATTAAAACTTGTATGGAGAATTTCCCGTTTAAAAATGAAACCTATGCAATCATTGGCATTTGTATGGAGATTCATAAATTACTCGGGCATGGATTTCTGGAAATAGTTTATAAAGATGCCATTGAATACGAAGCAGGGAAGAAACAGATAATTTATTGTCGTGAAAAAGAATACCTGATACAGTACAAGGACGTCATCTTACCGCATAAGTTTTATGCCGACTTTGTATTGTTTGAAAATATTATTCTTGAAGTGAAGGCGGTTGAAGCGGGAGTCTCTGACGCGTTTATTTCCCAAATGCTCAATTATCTCAAGGCGTCCAGATGCAAAATTGGATTAATTGTAAATTTTGGAAGAGATAAGCTGGAATATAAACGATTAATATTTTAAAGCCACAGATGACACGGATTTTCACAGAAAGAATTTTGAAGAATTGAAAAAATCCGTGTACATCTGTGTAATCTGTGGCAATAAAATTCATTTAAGCACTAAGCCACAGATGACACGGATTTTCACAGAAAGGATTTTGAGAAATTAAAAGAATCTGTGTACTTCTGTGCAATCTGTCGCAATAAGAATGGTTCTATGAAAGGTCTTGTTTATAAATCAACCGGTAGCTGGTATACAATAAAAGATAAAGCAGGCAAATTTTGGAATGCCCGCATGAAGGGTATTTTTAAAATTGATGATATCACTTCAACGAATCCTGTTTCGGTGGGAGACGAAGTAGAATTTGAAATTGAAAATGAGAATGAAAACACCGCGGTCATCGTAAAAATTTATGATCGACGCAATTATATTAACCGCCAGTCGCCACGTGTAAAATATCAGCATCATATTGTTGCAGCAAATATTGATCAGGCTTTGCTGCTTGCCACACTAAAAGAACCCAGGACATCCCGGGGATTTATTGACCGGTTCCTTGTAGCATCTGAAATGTACCATGTACCTGCAATTATTGTTTTTAATAAATCTGATCTGCATAAAAAAAAGGAAGATGAGAAATTCGAACAGTTAAAGACCATGTATGAGCAAATCGGCTACAAAGTTTTTTTAATTAGTGTAAAGGACAATAAAGGTATTGATGAGCTGAAGAAAGAATTCCGCGGTAAGGCCACTTTGATCAGTGGTCATAGTGGCGTAGGGAAATCATCGTTATTGAATGTTATTTTTCCCGGGATAAATTTAAGGACGAAGGATATCAGTGGCTGGAGCGGAAAAGGCCAGCATACTACTACGTTTGCTGAAATGTTTGATCTCACTCCAGCCGGCGAAGGAAAGATCATCGACACACCAGGCATGAGAGAATTTGGCCTGGTAGATATTTCTAAACAAGAATTGTCACATTATTTCCCTGAGATGAGAAAACGATTAACAGATTGCCAGTTCAATAATTGTCTGCATATAAACGAACCGGGATGTGCTGTGAAAGAAGCGGTAATAAACGGCGAAATAAGTGAAGATCGTTACGTGAGTTATATAAACATCCTGGATTCAATTGAAGAGAAAAATTATTAGATGAAAAAGCTGATGAATTTTTAGGAATGGCAAATGAAGGGATCAAAAAACACCGGGAAAGAATTAAAGCATTGAAAAATCTATAAGTCCCTGTTGAAATGAAAATTCAGGTTCTTTAGTTTTCTTATGTATATAGCCCAAAAGATTCCTTTTATCATTTTATCATTTGTTGTTTCATTTGAATTTCTTTATGCCAATAACTGAAAACAAGGCTGCATAGCCAATTGTCACAAGAAGTGCAGTTGTCATTTCTGTATTCCACGTTGCGGGTTCCATACCTGCCGCAATAATTCTTTTTACAGTTCCATAAGGAGACCATTTTATAATTTCTTTTAGCTGGTCGCCAAGCACACCTAATTCACCAAACATACCCACCATAATAAATACAAAATAAGTCAACCTGCTTGTTGAATTTGTCCTGCACAGTTTTTTGGCCGGTTCCATGACAAGAGATAAAAAAGTCAATGATGAAAAAAAGAATAAAAATTTTCACCGTTAAATTTCCTTTCATACAAGCAATCAATATTTATTAAAAGCAATATACAGTATGAGGAAAAAATGGATAAATAGTACTTAAGCGAATGATTTTTTAAATCCATGGCGGGAGCGGGCCAACATGGTTTATATTGCAGTCTCTTATTTGGCATCCACGATGTTCCGGTTTTCGTCACTCAAAAAAAACATTGATAGTTTCATCGCAGCTGTTGCGGGCTTTACTATTATTCTCTTATTCACGCATCACGGCGGCATTGGCATTTCTCCGGATTCGGTTGTATATTCTACAACGGCTGAGCATTTAAGAACAAATGGTAAACTCATCGACTTCACCCGGCTTCCTGTTGTAAATTTTCCTTTTTTCTATCCTGTACTTCTCGCCGCCATTGTGTTGCTTACTGGTTTAAAACCGTTGATTTTTGCTCCTTATCTGAATGCCTTTCTTTTTGCTGCCCTTATTTATGTCTCCGGCAATATCATGGAGCAGTTTACCCATCGCTCAAAATGGTATAAGGCCGCGATATTAAGCTGTATCGTTTTAAGCCCGTGGCTATTGGAAGATTATTCCATGCTTTGGTCAGAAACGATTTTCATTTTATTACTGTTGCTGTTTATGGTGATCATGCATCGCTATTTTCAGACTCATTCATTAAAGATATTAATCGCTGCTGCTACCATTGCTGCGGTGGCCTGTGTTACAAGATATGCCGGAATTACCATCATCGATACGGGCGGGATTGTATTATTGATGGATACAAAACTTTACCGGAGAAAAAAATTCATTCATCTTTTGTTATTCTGTGTTATCAGCTCGTCTTTACTTATCATTAATCTTGCAAGAAATTATTTTGTCAGCGGAACATTAACAGGGTTTCGTGAAAGATCTCTTACTCCTTTCATACAAAACGTACATGATGCGGGCAACGCATTTTGCGACTGGCTTCCTTTTTTACATGGTCATGAGAATGCTGCAACATGGGTAGCCATAATGATAATTGCAGCGCTTGTCTTTGCCTGCGTGCAACAGTTTTTAAGCAAACGACGCATCGCAGATTATCTCGCCATGTCAGCTGCTTTTTCCCTGCTTTATATTTTATTTATAATCGTTACGGCTACACTGTCAAGATTTGAACAATTGAATAGCCGTTTTATGTCCCCGGTATTTATTCCCTTGCTCTGGTGTGGCAGCTACTGGCTTATTAATTTATTACAGCTGAGCAGCCGTCTAATGAAAAAATGGTGGGCAGTAGCCGGCCTGATCATTTTTTGCTGCTTTCAATATAACCAGCTTTCGGCTAATTATGATACCTGGGATGAAGTAAAAGATAATGGAATACCTGGTTATACGGAGGATGACTGGAAATATTCGGACACGGTGCAGTTCATTGAGGAGGATTCGCTGCCATTCAAAAAAACTTATACCATTTATTCTGATGCACCGGATGCTGTTTATTTTTTTACCGGCAGGCTGGCAAAATATTTACCCCATAAGGATTTAAAAAACGAAGTGCAACAATTTCTAAATGATCCTCATTGCTACCTTGTTTGGTTTACCGATGATGAAGATTTTGACCTTGTAGATCTCAAATTTATCATTGAAAGAAAAAAAATGAAATTACTGAAACAATTTAGTGATGGCGCTATTTATGGATCTGATCAGTGAGCGGCGGAGTTACGTTTGCTTTAATATCTGTGACAATTTTTTAAAACTTTCGTAAGGAGCTTTATCAGCAAACATATTGACCAGCCAGGCAGGAAGACTGCCGCCAGGTTCTGCTTCAAAAATATATATGATACTGATCGTTTTGGAAGTAGGCATAGTAACATACCAGCTTATCGCTATCTTAGGCACACGCACCTTCCCGTTTTTTTCCGGGATATAATTTGGCTCGCCTGTGTCCGTGATCTTTAAAAAACGATCCAGGCTGTCTTTATTTATTTTTAAATGTACCACGGCGTCGCGGTTAGACATGGGCCAGGGTATAAATGTCTCGCTGTAATAATAAAATTCATCCGGGCTGATCCTTTTAAGAATGTACGCAGCTTTATTATTATATACCCAATCCTTTAGATGGCTTACATTATTTAGAACGGCTATCAATTTATCATATGTTCCTTCCAGCGTGCATTCCACTTTAATGCCTTTGTAATCTGAATTTGGAACCTCAGATTCGTAAATGTTAATGCCATCTTTTTGTTTGCTTAATTTCCAGTTACGCTGGCAAAATACAGTGGAGGTAATTGAGAAACCAAATAAAAAAAGAATAATGCCTGCTTTCATAAATCGGGATGTTATCAGCATGTACCAAGATAAGATTTATTGGAAAAGCAATGACTTCTTCAGATGAACCTTAACATTGTTTTTTTATTCTGTCCTTTAAATATCACTTTAACTTTATGACAAACAGCAAATATTAAATATTTCTATTGTTAGAATAATCTTTCCTGGGGAGGATGAAGACCAGCCAATCGTATATAAACAGTAGTTTGTCCGCGGTGATGAGTCTGATGCTCAAATGCTTTAAGCAGCCATGCATATTTTGTTTCTTGCTGATTCCCAAATTTTACTTTTTCATTGAGAGAAGTGATATTCATTTTCTTAATCCCATCAGTAACAAGATCATAACTTGCGACAACATAGTACATAACGGAATCCTTTGATTGTGCGGTTTTGCTGTTTTCAAGTACTCTGTCGCCAATTATATTTGTCTCTCCGGCTACAAATGCAATAGTAATTATATTGACCTGTGCCAGGTGCAGCATTTGCTGGGCAAAATTGCGTATGCTGTCTGTAGCTTTAAAAGAATATTTACTGGCAGGCATCGTATTCATGTAATCAATTGTGAAGGCTTTGGCTCTTTCCCAGTCTTTTATAAATTGTGATCGTATGTCTTCATCGCTTAGCGTTTGAGCAATAAGCCCGGAAGATGCGCAGAGGCTGGCTATGCATGTGAGTATAATAATTTTTTTCACCGCAGTAATTTAAATCGTAAGACAGGCTTTTAATCGGGCAATGGTTTCACCATTATGTTTTTAAAATATACTTTACTATTGGGATCATGACCCTGCAACGCAAATGTGCCGCTGGATATCACCCGGCCTTCATTACCGGGATCTCTTTTTACACTGTCAGGTTCCGTATAATCAACCACTGTTTTATCATTTAGTTTTACAATAACTCTTTTGCCTTCCACTTTAAAGTATTCGGTGAACCATTCATTGTCCTTTACAAAAACGTCTTTTACATCCTGGATGCCATAGAGACTGCCTGTTCTTCTCCAGTCAGTATGTGAATTATTTACCTGTACTTCATAGCCTTTTTTTGGCCAACTGCTATCCTGGTATTCCGTATGAAAATAAATACCGGAGTTAGAACCGGGCATTGTCATTACCTTGGCTTTGAATTCAAAATTTTTAAAATTATGCCGATGCGCATCACCTTCATAAAATAAATGTGCCGTAGGTCCATGTGCTACGATCATTCCGTTTTCCACAGTAAATGTGGCTGCATTTTTTCCCACTTTCCATCCGTCAAGACTCTTTCCATCAAATAAAGGAATCCAATCATCTTGTGCAATGTGACCTGCAGCAACACAAAAAAACAAACAAAGTATTGCAGCCCAGCAGTAGATAAAATTTCTCATGTAGGTAATTTTAAAATGAGTCAATATCTGAAGCTACATTTTTATTTTTGTTTTAAGGATCGGTTTCATGAAACATTGCTTTGTCCTTATCAATGATTCAATTTCAAAATAATATGGCTTATCGCAAGCCACCGATGCCAAATTGATTGCCTGCCTTTACTGCCTTATTATTTTCAAAGTCTATTTCGAGCATTTTTTCACTCGCGACATTGTTATGAAACTCATCCTGCAATGTTGTAATTATTTTCCGCGTTTTCGTTTCAATCACTTCCCCACTGGAAGGGTATACATATTTTCCGTCAATGCTAAAGGTTATCCAACCCGGCATGTCCTGCAATGTTATAGTGGTTAGTTGCTGGTAAGGTTCAGCAGCACTGAAAACATGCAGCCGCATGTTATGTCCATCAGCTATCCATAATTCTTTTTCATCAGGAGTAAGTGCAATGCCGTGGCTGGGATTGCCATGTCTCCTTACAGGACCCGTGTCCCATCCCTGCACTTCAATATGTGCCAGTTTTTTCCCGGTTTGAATATCTCCTACCTCAAAACCTAACAGGCTATCTACTGTGACATATACAAGAGTTTCTTTTCCGTTGATCGTAAAGGGGCGAACGAAATTGTCAAAAGGCCCGATCTTATGTACAAGCTCATGTTTTTTTGCATCTGCTACGTACAGCCATGGCGAGGCAATATCATCGAGGTAAACATGTTGACCGGAAGGTCCATAGATAGTATTATGCGCTTTTTTATTCACTTCAATTTTCTTAATGATATCGCCGGTAGCACAATCAATCACGTTCCAGAAACTATTTTCAAATGAAGGGAGATACATGGTTTTGCCATCAGGCGAAATCGCCATACGGTCACAACCTCCATCAATTTTTTTTTCCCAAATAAGTTTATCGGTGGTAAGATCTATCCGTTGCATTGATTCAATAGTGCTGATAAAAATGCTATTGAGGGGAATACTTACAGCAATACCTTTTACATTGGATGGAGTATTATCGGGATGAAAACCTTTTGTCCTGATCCGCCTGACAAAGCGATGATGATCATCGATATCAAAAACAAGAATGCCATGTCCGCCATATCCAAGGTAATCCCGAATGCCGGGCACGGCTACATACAAATAGTGCTTTACAGTAGCGGCAGGAGTAACAACCCGGGCGGGTTTATGCGCCGCCGATGTGAAAATAAATATCGCGGCGGGCAGTGAAATTAAGACAGCAGTCTTTGCTTTCATAAAAGTCTTGTTTTAACTTCATAAAGCCTGCAAGGTAAAAGTCAAACATGGGTTTGCGACCAGGAATTCAAATATCTTGTGAACTATTTGCTTTATTGTCTTTTCGTGAGATAATTTTATTTTTCGAATATCAACTCATCTGCTTCTGCTCCATGTTCCTTGACAATTATCTTAATTGGTTTACCGGCTGTATCTTTTACAAATTCAAATACAAGGTCACGTTCTTTTGTGAAGAATGAAGTATCAGATTGCGGATAGAGCGTATAGCTATTGTTTCCTCCTTTTAAAATGAGTGTCTTGTTTCCTTTTGTCACCGTCATTGTGCCTGACTGAACACTTTTATATGTTCCGGTTAATTGGTCAAGTCGCATGGCAGGCAATTCAATTTCTTTTCTTGTATTAATATATTCCGGTGCGTGGTGATTGTAGCTAAGAATGCGGGCCATTTTCCAAATCCCATTTTTTAGCAGCCACAGTTGCGTGAAATTTGCAGTGCCGCTATGGTATTCCGGCTTTCCTTTTTCAGTAAGATAGAAATCGTGCTCACCCGAAATAATAGCCCCATAGATCTGGTCGCCATTTTGCATAGGATAGATCTTTACAGTGCTAGCAATTGCCTGTCTTCTAACATGGGAATTTGTATTTCCGCAAATATTTTTATCAAGCGCCTCAATGAGTGACCTTGCATCCAGGGTAACACCACCTTTATCATGATAGAACTCTACATCATCAGTAAGAAAATCTTTGAAGCGGGCTGTATCGCAATTATTATACGCATTCCAGAATGCACTATCAAGATGTAAAATAGTCGCAGTTAATTTTTCCTGCTCTGTTTGTGCAAATAATTGAACTGAGAAGACGGTCATTATAACCGAAAGCAGCGTTGAAAAGACAGATTGTTTTACTTTCATTTTACCTGGTTTAGTTATTTAGTCAAAACTACTTTGATTCCTTCACAGTGCGGAAGCGTATCTGCAGTGATCACGGTAAAAAAATAAAATGGTTTTGTGTTTCCAGAAATGATTTCGTGTCCGTATTTTCCGCAAAATTTTGCGATAAATTGCGAAGTAACTTTATCATGCTATTCGATGAATTTATCCTTACCTTACAATCACCTCCTTTCTTCTTCACCAGAATTCGCTCCCTGTTTTTAAATCCAACACTATGACTGTTTAAGATTCAGAAATTAACCTTATTCAAATCCTGTGGAAGTTTTACTGAGCTTAAGTAATAAAAATCTCCGGCTGCGCAGTCCGGGGATTTTTTTTGTTGATGAAGTAATTGGTTTTTAAATCAGATCAAAGTCCTTTTCCATTCAACCATTTCAAAGAATATTCAGCTATTTCGCTCCATCCATGATCAAGCGCTAAAGAGTGACCGCGATTTTCAAATGATTTAAATTCCGTTACTGCAGAGGATTTCCTGTACTGCTTTACCGTAGCCTTGCAAAGAACCGGAGGCACAATATGATCTTTGTCGCCTGAAGTTATCAGCAGCGGGCCTCTTGTATCATTAGCTGTGTTCACTTTGTTTTCTGCATTTGGATTTAATGTGGCAAATGCTACCTGGAAAAGTGGTCGTGCAGGCGAAGGAACCGTAAAGCGTTCATACAGGTCTTTCGATTCTTCTTCTGTTATCGCATTGGTAAATCCATAATGAAATTGTTTATGAGTGAGTGAAATTGCTTTCGAAAGATTAAAAGGGTTGCCCAATACAGGAGATGAAGATTTGAGTGCCGAAAAAGGTAATTGCCAAACACCTTTTATAGGAGCAGGGTCAATAGCAATGCCTGCTGATGCAACTCCGCGGCCGAGAAGTATCTGCACCATTAGCCCACCAAAGGAATGGCCAATAACAATAGGTTTTGAGGGCAAGGTTGAAATTACTTTAGCATAACTATCTGCCACTTCTTTTATGCTGTGATTGGCGATAGCTTTTGTATTTGCGCGGGATGCTTCAACAGTAGCTCCATCACCTGGCCAGTCAGGATTTAATGTTTCATAGCCATGTTGATTAAAGAATTGCATCCATGGGTTCCATGTGGAAGAATGCATCCAAAGACCATGAATAAATACAATGGGATTTTTTGCCATGATCATAGGTTTTGGTTGGTTAAAAATTGGAGAGGATGCAATTTAAACAAGCGGAGTGAAGGCGAATATTATTTATTTTTATACATTAAAAACACACTCATGAGATATCTTTTTATTCTTGTTTTCTTATCTGTTCTTGACGCAGGATGTAAACAAAAGATCTTATCTGGCAAAGAGCTTGAAAATAAACTAAAGGAAACGATGACAGATTACCTGCATAAAACACTTAAACCCGGCGTTGGTGTTACTGTAAAAGATGTTGCCTATTATCCCGAACAAAAAGAAAAGCGTTATATCTGCCGGTTTCATATAGATATGCATTATACCGGCTGGGATACAACCGGATTTGTGCAGGCAATTATTTCAAATGATTTTAAAACAGTAAAGAGAACACAATAGTGAATAAAAAAGGAAACTGGAAGACACTTATAGTTTCGATTTTTCCTGCGAATTAGATTTTTTTTCAAATTATCATTTATAATTAGCCCTGTTCAAGCACCTTTTCAATGATCTTATTAGTGTGTTTGTTTTTTAAGATCAGTTTCCGGGCGCCGTAATGGGTTACTTCTTCTTTTACAAGATAATTGTCTTTATCGTATTCTGTTAAGTGACTGTCTTTGCTTACACCCGTTCTTCCCCGCCAAATTTCCAGTTTCACAGGTTCCCATTGTTTGGTTTTTGCCGAACGATAAGCAGCATCCAGAATGCAATTCACTACAT
>Ga0207106_1019_pt1 | contig 45930 bp, 41 predicted proteins | sample Alteio_BWMinHeat_78_FD_153535 | JGI IMG/M metagenome (GOLD analysis project Ga0207106, IMG submission 153535) | Enriched cells from forest soil in Barre Woods Harvard Forest LTER site, Petersham, Massachusetts, United States -... | ecosystem: Environmental > Terrestrial > Soil > Temperate forest >...
GTTCGTGTCCAGGGCGATGCCTTTGGCCTGTTCGATCGGCTTTTTCGCCAGCACCAGAATGCTACGCACTTCGCCCTTGGCGGCCACGGCCATTTCCGGCAGCACCACCATGCCGTCCATGCGCTGATATTCGACGGCGGGAATGATCGCCACGTCCACCTTCCCGGCGCGCAATGCTTCGGCGCAGAGCGAAGGCACGGTGAAAGAGAGATCGTAGCGGCCCTGAAGGGGTCCGTCCGTAAAGCCCCAAACGAGCGGAGCCGTATTCAGGAATTCGACGATGGAGATGCGCAGTTTGCTCATGGACCTTATATTGTGCGCTACGGAAGCGCCTCAACGACTAGATTGCGGCGCCCGGGGACCCCTCAGATCCGCACACTGGAGTCAGCCAGTCAATATAGCATAGCCAAACGCACCGTCGGGCGTGAGGACGCCGATGAGCAAAGATTGAGGAAGATCAGACCGAAAAGGATCAAACTGGTGCGGTCGCGGCGTCGCTTGTTGGTTTATTGGAAAAGGCGACGGATCACTCCACAGCTTGATAGCTTGACGGATGGCATCATTCCTAAGTGCCAGCGCGTTCAAAGACAACGAAAGTTTTACGACTGACTGTGTTCGCAGGAATACTTATTGTAGAGCTGACCCTTATCGTTGTCTTCTACATTGTTCCACAATTCGAAGCCCGGAACGCCCCAGCAGGACACTGGGAGATGGAGACGCCCCTTGGTGATAACTTATGGCTGCCGGTTGTCCTAATGGCCTTCTTGGGTCTCTTCACGTTGGGAAATATTGGGTTGGTTGTTGCGCTTTGGCAAACAGTCAAAGACCTCAAGACGAACAACTAAAGCTGGACACTCGCTTGGCCATAAGGAACAGAAAGTAAATATGCGCTTACTCCCTTCGCCATTTTCGGCCGACCCGATTGTCGCCCTGGTCTTCTGGGGTGCCTGCGCATCCTGGATAGTGCCCGAACTTGTCGCCTGGAGAGTTAAGCGTTCGCCTGCCGTGTCAAAGGTTCGCGACCAAGGCTCTCTTAACCTCATCACCGTCCTTTGGTTGATCGGAATAGCGATGGATTTCTCGCTTTCGTTGCTCCTGCCGCAAGCCGCCATAATATGGAAGCGCACTCTGCTCTTTTTTGTTGGCGTCTGCTTGATGCTACTGGGGATCGCGCTCCGCTGGTACTCGGCGATGATATTAGGCAAATACTTCACGTTCGACGTCGCCATACAGACTGGGCAAATCTTGATTGACACCGGACCTTACCGATATGTCCGTCATCCCTCCTACACTGGTGCCCTCCTCACGCTGTTTGGATTCGGTTTGGCACTCGGGAATTGGGTAGGGATTGCCGCTAATCTTTGCTGCATGAGCTTCGCTTATGCCTATCGCATACCCGTCGAAGAGGCCGCGCTCACCTCAGCTATGGGAGAAGCCTATAAGCAATATATGAGCCGAACGTGGCGTCTCGTGCCATTCTTGTTTTAGACTCGTGGTCTTTGCTTTAAGGTAGTGGCCCTGGTGTTCACTCTTCTGCGAATCTACTGAAGAAAATGATCTCGAGACGTCAGTTCATGGCCGGCTCGGTTGCTCTGGCCGCTTCGAGTGCCTCCAGAAGACCGGCAGCAGCACCTGAATCGATTGTCGTAAATGATGTTCATTCTCAACTCAATCCCACTCGCGTGCTGGGAATTTCGCAGCCAGGATCTTTGGAAGATGTGCAGAATTTGATTCGGGCCGCGCGCCGAGATCGAAAGGTCATCTCCATTGCGGGTGGGCGGCACGCCATGGGAGGACAGCAGTTTGGCGCCAATACGCTGCTGATTGATATTCGAAAGATGCGCAGAATACTCACTCTGGATCGCAACCGCGGGATTCTGGAGGTTGAGGCGGGGATCGAGTGGCCGGAACTGATTGACGGCTATCTCACGTTGCAAAATGGAGATAAAGAGCCGTGGGGGATTGCCCAAAAGCAATCCGGTGCTGATCGATTGACGATTTCCGGAACAATTGCGGCGAATGCACACGGCCGCGGCCTGAAGATGAAGCCCTTTGTCAGTGACGTCGAATCTTTCGTTCTTGTCGATGCGACCGGAACTGCTCGTACGTGCAGCCGAACGGAGAATTCAGAGCTCTTTCGGCTGGTTCACGGCGGCTACGGACTCTTTGGAGTGGTAACTTCCGTGCGAGTGTGCCTTGTGCCCAGAAAAAAGGTCGAGCGTGTGGTCGAAATTCAAAGCGTGGAAGGCCTGATGGCCGCGTTTGAGGAGCGCATCGCTGACGGATTTCAATATGGCGATTTCCAATTCTCCATCGAACGCGCGTCAGAAGATTTTTTGCGTAAAGGCGTTTTCTCCTGCTATCGCCCTGTACCCATGGAGACGCCCATACCAACCGCAGAGAAGCAACTGACCGACGAGAACTGGAGGCAGTTGCTGTATCTTGCGCACACAAACGAAAGGCAGGCATTCGACACATACGCAGACTACTATCTTTCTACCAATGGGCAGGTGTACTGGTCAGATCTCCACCAGCTGAGTATCTACCCGGACAACTACCATCGCGAAATCGACGCCAGGCTCCACGCTCCTTTTCCTGCGACTGAGATGATCACCGAGATTGACGTACCAAGACCGGCGCTTAAGGAATTCCTCGATGAGGTGCGAGAAGATTTCCGCAAGAATGAGGTTGAGTTGATTTACGGCACGGTGCGTCTGATCGAGCGCGAGGATGAGAGCTTCTTACCGTGGGCCAAGCAGCCTTATGCCTGCACGGTCTTTAACCTACATACGGTCCACAGCCCTGAAGGGCTTAAACGCTCGGGTGACGCCTTTCGGAGGCTCATCGATATGGCAACACGCCGCGGAGGCACGTACTATCTGACATATCATCGTTACGCCACGCGAAACCAAGTCGAGAGTTGTTACCCGCAGTTCGCAGAATTCCTGCGGCTAAAGAAGCAGTACGACCCTGAAGAACGCTTTCAAAGCGACTGGTACAGACACTACAAAGACATCTTCGCAGACAGCCTTTGATTGCTTCGAGCTCTTCGTTGCCGCTACTTGCATTTCGTTCTGCTTGACAACCGGAATGCCGGTATGTAACGGTCACGGTTATAACTCGGGAGTCGATCCACTTCTGGAGGTATACGACCGTGAGGCACAGGGTTCTTCTGGGCTTGCCGCTCTTCTTCGGTTTTATGGGGGGCCTGTTTATGGCCGCGCCGGCGTTCCCGCACCACACTTTTTCCGTCGAGTACGATGCATCGAAGTGCAGCGACATGAGCGGTACCCTCACGAAAGTGGATTGGCAAAATCCCCACGTCTATTTCTATCTGGATGTGAAAGATCCCAATAACCAGGTTAGTTCCTGGGGCTTTGAAGCAGTGTCGGTGGCTTTCCTGAAGAGAAGCGGAATCCAGAAACACGATTTTGACGACAACATGGGCAAAATGGTCACGGTCAGGGCTTGTCTGGGAAAAAGCGCCACTGCAAAAAGAGCAGCCGCTGAGACCGTAAAGATGCCTGATGGCCGCACCTTGAGAGTCGGAAGCGATTACGAACATGGAGAGAATTAAAACGGCTCGGCTTAAGCTCACGTGCGTTCGTGGGGTTTTTGCGCTGGCGGTTTTGGCTGTCGCGTGCGTTTCTATCGCAGCTGCGCAAGAGGAAAAGAAACCCGAAGCCGGTTCGGTTCAACCCAAACAGCAGCCCTTGCCGAAGGGCGGACCAACTCCACGCACCGCCGATGGCCATCCGGATCTTTCCGGCGTGTGGTTTCCGGGCACTACTGGTGGCTACAGTACGAGCAGTTCCGCGGCGCAGCGCCAATTCGATGCAAAGGTGACGCCGGAAGAAAAGCCGCCGTTCCAGCCTTGGGCGGCAGCTAAAATCGCCTCCATGAGCCGAGTCGATTTCGAACTCGGACGCGCCTCAGTGAATTGCCAGCCGCGCGGTACGCCGCTTAACTTCCTGGGGAACCCCTATCCCATAAAGTTGGTGCAAACGCGCGACGAACTGATCGAGCTGAATGAGCTGAACACCAATTTTCGCGTGGTCCACACAGACGGCCGGCCACATTCGAAAGATCCCGATCCTACCTTCAATGGTGACGCCACCGCGCATTGGGATGGCGATACTTTAGTGATCGACGTGATTGCCATCGACGAGCGCACCTGGAATAACTTTGTCGGCTGGTTTCATAGCGATCAGGAGCACGTCATCGAGCGGCTCACGCGTCCCAGCGAAAATTATCTGGTCTATCAGGTTACGATCGAGGACCCCAAGGTCCTGACCAAGCCGTGGACTTCCGTTCCCCGGCAATGGTCGCTCAGCCAAGAAGATCTCGAAGAGTATTACTGCACGAATAACGTGGAACCGCAGGAATACCAATCCATCAAAGAAAAAGCCCCAGTCTCAGGCAAGTAACGCTGACCTGATTTCCCGCGGGCCGCACGCGAGGGCCCTCTCTCACGGGCCCTCTTTACTCGCGCGCTAAAATAGATGTACCCCTGCTGCGGGTATTCTGCGGTATCGCTCCGGGATAAGCTTTGTCGTACTGGCCCAGAGCGAATGCGGGTAGCGCCGCAATTAGAGCTGTCATCCCGAGGCCCGAAGGCCGAGGGATGTGCTTTTCGTTTGAGACGTGATCCAAGCGGTGAACTGGACTTTGGAGTCGTTCTGATCTGCCTATCGAAGCTCGCTAAAAATTTAGCCCTTCTCACTCTACCGGAATCCCAGAGAATTTCTGTTCGAATGAAACGGCAGTTTATTTCCATTTCAGTGGTCAGGCACTGTGAGCCTACACCGGCTAACAAAATTAGCTATGACCAGACCGTGCAGTTCGCGCCCTCTGATGCCCAGGCGGCGTTCCAGTTTGTGCCCTTTGGGCGTTCCGTGAGCGTGATCAATTGCGATTCGGAGAAACGAAAACGTCGTATGCAACTCGTGTGGAATGAACACTTGCACAAAAATAGTGGGGGGGTACCCCCCCATCATTTTTGCAACCTACTCAGAGTATCAACAATGGGCAGGCGTATCAGCAAAGCATTGCGAGGCTTTGCCCTTGCAAGTAGAGTACTGCGAGAGGAGATAGCCTTCTGAGCAGCATCAACCAAACTCAAGGCGATTGGGAAGCGCTGGATCGAATTTTGTCCAGTTTGAAAAAGGTCTCGGTGCTGGTCGTCGGGGACGTGATGCTCGACGAATATCTCTACGGCACGATCGACCGGATCTCGCCTGAGGCGCCGGTGGGGGTACTGAGCTGGACTTCACGAGAAGCTTGTCTGGGTGGCGCCGCCAACGTAGCCAGGAACCTTGCTCAGCTTGGCTGCGAAGTATTTCTGGCCGGGGTGGTGGGCCAGGATCAGCCCGCGCAGGAACTGCTGCAGCTTGCAAAGCAATCGGGGATGCGCACCGAGGGGGTCGTGGTTGAAGATCGGCCAACAACTCTGAAGACGCGCGTCATTGGGCACGGCCAGCAAGTTCTGCGCATCGACAAAGAGACTCGTTCCGAATTGAACGAGCGCTCGGCGGCGAGATTGCTGGACTTTGTGAAGAAAGCTCTGCCTTTGGTTGATGGCGTGGTTCTTTCCGATTATGCGAAAGGCGTTTTAGGGCCCGCCGTATGCAAGTCGGTGCTCGATATGGCTTCAGCCGCAGGGCGGAGCGTGGTGGTCGATCCTAAAGGGGACGATTTCACTAAGTATCGAGGTGCTTTCCTGCTCACGCCCAATAAAGCCGAACTTGGACGAGCGACGCAGTTGCCGGTTCGCAACGAAGATGAGATTCGCGCTGCCATCGCTTCTCTTTTCGCCCGAACGGAATGCGTGGCGATTCTTGTCACGCGCGGCGACGAGGGGATGTCCCTTTACAGAAAATCGGGAACTGAAACGCACATCCAAACGGAAGCGCGCAACCTTTTTGACGTCACGGGAGCAGGCGATACGGTCATCAGCATGATCGCCCGCGTTTTCTTCGCCGATCAGGAGTTGGAAACCGCGGCGCGCCTCGCGAACGTAGCCGCAGGGATAAAGGTCGGTAAATTAGGAGCCGCCCCGGTTTCGATCGACGAGATTTCCGCGTGGATTCGTCAAAGAGAACACGCCGGGAAACAGAAACTCGTCGAATTGTCCCAGGCCAAACAGCTCGTCAGCAAGGCGCGATCGCAAGGCCGGAAAATCGTGTTCACCAACGGGTGCTTCGATTTGCTCCATTCCGGGCACGTGCATCTTCTTCAGAAGGCGAAAGCGCTGGGGCATATTCTGATCGTCGCGATCAATGACGACGACTCCGTGCGGCAACTAAAGGGGAATGGCCGCCCGCTGATTTCTGTACACGATCGCGCCAGAATTATTGCTGCGCTGGAATCGGTCGATTACGTTATGGTCTTTTCCGATTCCACGCCGCTGCGCCTGATTGAAGAGCTGAAGCCGGACGTTCTGGTCAAAGGCGGCAACTACAGTTTGGCAGAGGTCATCGGGGGAAAAGAAGTGGATAAGTACGGTGGACGCGTGGCCTTAATTCCCACCATCGACACGCAATCGAGTTCCAAAATCATCAAGGAAATCGTAGCACGCTATCAATTCACGAATGAATCTTCCACCTAGTTTTCAGGCGACTAGTTTCACGCGCGCCGCTCGTCTCAAACAACTCGCGACTAAATTAGATATAGATACCGACGGAGCTGCGAGCCGCCTGAATCCGCAGAGTTCCTTCAGGAACCCGCTGCAAGCACGAATCGATCTCACGGGCTCTGCGGGTAGTCGTCAGGCCACTTCCTGATCTTCTATCGGCTCGCCCTGCCGTTCCGCCTTGGCATGAGCGATCACCTTTTCGGCAATCTCGTTCGGAACAAAGTCGTAATGCGAGAATTCCATGCTGTAGCTGGCGCGCCCCTGGGTCATGGAGATCAGGTCATTCGCATAGCTCAGCATCTCCGCAAACGGCACAAGCGCCTTCACGACAACGTTCGCTCCGCGCGCTTCGCTCCCGTTGATCCGTCCCCGCCGTGAACTGAGATCGCCCATGACGTCGCCCGAATATTGATCCGGGGCGTATACCTCTACGTGCATGATCGGCTCGAGCAGCGAAGGCCTGGCGCTCTTCATGGCTTCCTTGAAAGCGAGCGAACCCGCAATCTTGAAGGCCATGTCCGAGGAATCCACATCGTGGTATTTGCCGTCGTAGAGAACGGCGCGGAAATCCACCATGGGATAACCCGCCAGATAGCCTCGATCGGCTGCGGCGCGAATCCCTTTCTCCACCGAGGGGATGTAGTTCTTGGGGATGGAGCCACCGAAGATGTCGTCCACGAACTCGAATCCCGCCCCGCGCGGCAGCGGTTCCATACGCACTCGGCAAACGCCGAATTGGCCGTGCCCTCCGGTCTGCTTCTTGTGCTTTCCTTCGGCATCGGCCTTGGCGCGTATGGTCTCGCGATAAGGAACTTTCGGCGGCTTCAGCGTGACGTCGACCTTGAAGCGCTTGCGCAGCTTGGCCACCACGACCTCGATATGCTGCTGGCCCGAGCCGGCCAGCAAGAACTCCTTCGTCTGCGGGTCACGTGAAAAGCGCAGCGCCAAGTCTTCTTCCAGGATCTTGTGAATACCCAGCCCGATGCGATCTTCGTCGGCCCGTGTTTTAGGTTCGATTGCGAACGTGATCGCCGGTTCAGGGATGCGCGCCGCAGGGTAAAAGATCGACGAGGATTTGTCGCCCACGCTATCGCCTGTGACCGTGTCTTTTAGTTTTGCGATGGCTCCTAAATCGCCCGCATGCACTTCCGGTATTTCCATCCCCGATTTGCCCTGCATGACCTGCACGTGCTGAAAGCGTTCGCTCGTACCGTGATTAAAATTCGTGAGCGTAGCGTCGTTTTTCAGCACGCCGGACATCACCTTGAAATAGTTGATGCGTCCGGCGAAAGGATCCGAGAGCGTCTTGAATACGAAAATCGAAAGCGGCTCAGAATCGGCGATTTTGCGCTCGACTGGAGTGCCTTTGCCGCCGGCCTCGCTGAATCCGCTGGCCTTTCCTCGTGCGGCGGGATCGGGGAACATTTCGACGATCAGATTCAGGATTGCGTCGCTGCCGACATTGTGCAGCGCCGAACTGAGCACCACCGGAAACAGACGGCGCTCCTGGAACGCCAGCCGCAGACCTTTCTTGAGATCCTCCAGCGGCAACGTGCCTTTCTCGAAGAATTCCGCCATCAGCTCATCGTCACCTTCCGCGACCATCTCGACCAGCTTTTCGTGCGCATCTTTAGCCGCGGAAGCCATATCTGCCGGGATTTCTTCTATCTTGGCGCGGCCATCTCCGTCGGGTGCGTAAATCAGCGCCTTCATGCTGAGCAAATCCACCACGCCTCGAAATTGTTTCTCGGCGCCGATGGGTAGTTCGAGCGGCACGACTGCCCGGCCAAATGCTGCCTGCACCGATTCCAATGCGCGATCGAAACTCGCGAGTTCGCGATCCATCCAGTTGATCACGATGGCGCGCGGCTGACTGTATTCGGTGCAATAATCCCAGACTTTTTCCGTGACTACTTGCACGCCAGCCACGGCATCCACGACCACCAGCGTCGCATCGGCGCCGATCAATGAGGCTCGCGTTTCGTTCACGAAAGTGCTGTAGCCCGGCGTATCCAGAAGATTGATCTTTGTCTTTTCGCCTTGACCGCCCGGCGCCCATTCCGCAAAGGCCAATCCCGTCTGAATCGAAATTTTGCGCGCGATCTCTTCCTCGTCCCAATCCGTGACGGTGTTACCCTCAGCCACTTTTCCGAGTCTTGGCGTCATCCCAGCCGTATACAACAACGACGACACCAGCTGGGTTTTCCCCGTGTCGCCGTGACCGACAATGCCAACGTTGCGAAGGAACTGCGTCGTGTAGGATTTCATGGCTCTCCCCTCTTCGGGCCTAGGGCCGATCTCGCGGGGCGAAAGCACAGGCGGGATACCCAGGCGCCGTGCGTGTTTATTCGATAACGCGGATGCTAACACGAGGGAACGCAAGGGGCAATTCCCAGACTACGTGAAATTAGGTGGGAGAATTGGGGGAACTCGCGCGGAGCTTCTTCAGGTTCTGATTACAGCTTACCTCTAGGCGTCCTCGTGAATCGTTTTCAGACGAATCAACTCGAATTCTTTTATGCCCGCAGGCGTCTGCACCTGCACTTCGTCGCCTTTTCGCCGACCCAGCAAGGCCCGGCCGATCGGCGAAGTCGTGGAGATCAATCCTTGCGCCGCGTCGGCTTCTTCGCTGGTCACCAGCTTGTATTCAACTTCGGAGGCTTTGTTCACGTCGCGCAACCAGACGCGCGACCCGTATCCGGCGCGATCGCGCGGAATATTGCTGAGATTCAACATGCCGAGATCGCCCATGCGCTTCTTAAGCTGGCCCAGCCGGGCAGAAACGAAGCCCTGGCGCTCTTTCGCGTATTTGTATTCCGCATTCTCTGAAAGATCCCCGTGAGCCCGCGCCTTCATCAATTCCTTGGGCAGCTCGAGATTTAATTCGTGCTCCAGGGTATCGATCTCCTCCTGAAGCTTGTGCTTAATTTTGGAAAGTGGGTCGTTGTTGTCGTTGTTCATCATGGTTCTGCTTTGTCTTTTCTGGGTGAAGCTTTCGTCCCGGGCATTCCGATAAACGTGAATGGATTGAGCTACGGCGTTGTTCCTGGATCCGGCCGGGCGGGGGTCCGGTTGTTTCTCCCGAACAGCAAGCATTCAAATCATAGCAAATTGGCGGGAGAGCGAATAGCGCGCGCAGATGCGAGACTAGCCATCTTCATCGAGCAGCCACATGCGATTCGCCGAGGCTCCATGATGAGGTTGAGAGGCTCGACGGGGCGGGACGCTTCTCGTTTTTGGTTTACCGCGCGAAGCTTCCTTGGGGCAGGAGCTTGTGTATGGCGGCAAGTGCTTCCGCGTTGTGCGGATCCGTATAAAGGCACTGGTCGAATTCCTTCGCGGCCTCGCTCAGTAGTCCTTTGGCGAGGTAGATGCGTCCCAACATAAGGTGGGCGTGAGAATCGAAAGGCTCGATTGCCACTACGCGACGCCATGGGTCTACAGCTTGGTCAGGATTGTCTTGCAATGAATAAGTCTCAGCAAGGCCGGACCAGCCATCGAAATCAGGGACAATCGCTACTGAGGCTCGGAATTCGGTTTGTGCGTCCTGTAATCGTCCAGATTGCAGATAAAAACGACCCAAAGCTTTCCGCGCGAACGGATCCATCGGAGAAATTTCCACCGCGCGCCGGAATTCAACTTCTGCTTCGCCAGTTTTCCCGAGTGCCACATACGCGCGCGCCAGATGAACGTGTGGAGCCGCGAACCGGGAACTGAGTTCGTTTGCTTTCCGCAAATACGGGATGGCCTCGTCGTACTTCTTCTCCTCGATCATGGCGAAGCCGAGATCGTTAAGCGCCTGCAGCGAATCCGGCCTGTAAGCCAGCGCGATATGCCACTGACGCAGAGCCTCGTCACGTTTGCCGGCGCGCCATTCCGCCATCGCGACGTCCGCGCGCATATTTGCATTATCAGGATTCGTTTGCACCGTGCGGAGCGCTAGCGAGTAGTCGTCCTTCCAATCGCGATTCCTCGCCATGATCTCGCCGCTCGCCAACAGAGCCAAAAGGCCTGCCGCAAAAACGAGGGCCCAGCGTCTCTCGGCCGCCACCCCGCTCTTTCGCCAGAACCACAGCGCAATTCCAGCCACGAGCCAGCTAAACCCGACCGAGGGCAAATACAGAAATCGTTCGGCAAAAACGTCCATCGGAAGCCACCGCACATTCAACACCGGCGCCAGCGTAAACAGAATCCATAAGAGCCAAAAGGGGTAGATCCGCCCTCGCTTCCATTCATAAACTACGGAAGTAGCGGCCGCCATCAGTACTGTCGCTCCGAGTAGCAAATGGGAGTTAAGGAAAGATGTGTTCCTCTGAATTGCATAGAAGACAGTGAGGGGAACGGGCCACAATAGTTTCGCCGCGTACTGCCCGATCCAACCCACGGCAATTACCGCTGCTTCACGCCAGCTCACATCCCGATGGAAGGCCACAGGCGCAAATCCGCCCAGCACAAGGAATCGTACGCCAATATATGCGAAGCCGATGGCCCAGAATCCGCCATAACGAGCAACCTTTTGTTTCCAGGTGGTGCTGTTGCGGTCGGCGCGATAAAAATGCTCGTAAATGGTCGCCAAAGCCGGCAAGGTCATGGCCGGTTCCTTGGAGAGCGCTGCCAGCAGAAAGCTTCCCAGCATGGCCATCTGAATCCAGATAGTGTGGCCTTTGGCGCGTTCCAGCCTGAGGAATAACCAGAAGGCCGCGAGATAGAAAATCGTCATTTCGATATCGACCACGCCCGCGATCCAGGCGACTGATTCGGTGTGAATAGGATGGATCACGAAAACTGATGCTGCGATCAATCCGAGGGTTTGGTCCGCCGTCATCGCGACGCCAACCTCGTACACCAGCCATACGGCCACGCAGTGCAGGAGCACGTTTACGAGATGAAAACCGTAAGGGGAAGCCCCGAAAAGCTGGAAAGAGAACAGAAAACCCAAATTCATCAGGGGCCGATAATAGTTCCCGCTCGGTGAACGCATCGTAAAGATCTTTGCTATGGTCCGAAAAGCGTGGACGTAAGGATTCTGCTCAATTTGCGAGTGGTCGTCGTACACGAAGCCGTTCGCAAGCGTGTTGGCATACGTGAGAAAAGCGAGCAAGAGGACGCAGCCGAGGAGAGTCGTTTTTTTACTCTCCATCGCATCATGGCGTGCGAAATCCATTCTCATACCAAATCTTTCCTCCACGCAAGTATGCCCGAGGTGGAATTGCCGCGGGTGCGCGGCACTGGTTGATGTGCCGAAAAGGTTTCGTGAGTAAGGAATCTGACGCGGATAATGCACCGAGCTGCCTACAGGGAACCCCCGATTAATTACTTCGAAGCAAAGGCCCCGATCGATCCATTGACGACGGACCGCCTATTTACTGTAGGCTCAACACAGCCGGATTACTGAAAGGCTACCTGGGATAGTCAGGTGGCCGACGCTAGCGATATGCCGCAACCAACGCCAACGATTTCGGACATTGCGCAGCGCCAGCAAGAGCGCAGGCGACTGCCGCGGATTCCTTTCAACGCAACATCGGTGGTTACAGAATCAGGTTCCTCTCAGATCGTAGTGGCGCAAACCAGCGAATTGAGCCGTTTCGGATGTTTCGTGCAGACCGTAAAACCATATCCCAAGGGCACCAGAGTGCATATCGAGATGTCCGAGGGTGGAGCTACGTTCGTGGCATCGGGGGCGGTCGCTTATGTCAGCAGTGAGGGGATGGGCGTCGTTTTCAGCGTGGTCGAACCCGATTGTCAGGCGATTCTTGAAGCGTGGCTCTCACGCATACCGAGAAGGTCAACTCGTTACAGCATTGGCGCGACCGCTGAAGTAAAGCAACTGGGGTCACGGAACGAACATGTTTTGAGCACCCGCGATTTGAGTGCTGTCGGCTGCTTTGTCATGACCGCGGCGCCTCTTCCACGAGGAGCGCGAATCCAGGTGCGAATCAAGCATGGTAGCGATGAGTTTAAAGCGGTTGCCAGAGTGACCGACAACGTAAGCCCTCAGGGAATGGGTCTCGAATTTCTCGAAGTCCAACCGAAAGACCGAGCCATTCTCGAAAAGTGGCTGGCCAATGAGCAAGCACGACGACAGTCTTAAGACGCAGCTTCTCGTCGGCGGACTATTTCTTGTGATGGCCGCGGCGATTGCCGCGATTGCCTTGATGATCTCCTAAGCCTAACGGCCCACTATTGGGAGGATTGGCGGAGAGGGGGGGATTCGAACCCCCGTCACCCTTTTGGGGTGAAACTGCTTAGCAGGCAGCCCTGTTCGGCCACTCCAGCACCTCTCCGCGGCCCTGCTAAGTTGCTACAGAAGTACTCGATAATGCGAGTGTTCGGACTTCGGGTGGCGACTCGCTGAAACAGGATACCACGGACCCGGCTCGTCATCGAGAACGAGCGGCATGGTCCCGACTGCCAGTTTCTGGCAGTGTGGGGAACCTTCGGTGTATGAGATTGTTCCGCTGAAGTCTCTAATGGATGGGAGGATCGGCGCTGGTGGCTTCGCGATTTTCTTTTGTGGCTCTCACCACGCCGCTGATATCCACGTAAAAACTACGGTAGCCGTAGTTCCCGGCGCGCGCCTCGAGCGAGTAGTTATGAATGTCGCCGTCGGCCTCCGCCGGTCCGGGTGTGTATTGCAGCTGATACCCATCGCTCTGGGCCAGCTGAGCCGCTTGACGTACCTGTGGGCCGAGTTGTTCCAAGTCTGACGGATATGCTCCACCCCGCGCTTGAGCGTAGGAATGCAGTTGGGCATAAACGTCCTCGATCGCAACGATGGCGTTCCCTTCCGCTTCAGCGGTGAGATTGCCTGTGCGTGGGGATACCACGAACCAGAGAAAGCTCCACATGGCGGCCAGGAGGACGCCTAACAGCATTCCCCAGCGCAGCAGGATTTTCGCCAAGGTCGGCTTTTTCGCCGGTGTGGCAGATTCCCCAGGGAGGCTGGTCAGGTCTGCGCCGCAGTGCGGGCAGATTTCCGTCGCCTGATTAATTTCGTATTCGCATTCGCGGCAGGTAACCATTGTGAAAAGCCGTCAAAACCCCCGTCAAATTCGCCGATCGGCAATAGTGATTAGCTTATCGCTAATGCGGGCGAGGCTCAAATTTCCGGAGAGTGGCGGAGTACAAGCAAGACCGCGGGAATTGGTTCGGTGTTCGCAACCGGAATGGTCACCGCTTTAATTTCATTAAACTGGCGGTCAGAGAGTCAATCCCAGACGGCTTAGCCTGATTAGGATATTATTCTAAAGTTGAGGCAGGCCCATGCAAGCATCGGCAGGAGTATGAGATCTAACGATCGGCGGGACGCGGCAGCGTACCCACGAATCCGATCCACGCATCCTTTCATCACCATGAATCGCATTCACCGCTTCAAAAGCGCGCCTTACTGGTGCGCGATTTTTTCACTCGCGGCGGTCCTGATTGGTCCGCTAGTTCTGCGTGCTGCAGACGGCGCCACCATCACCTATCGGCGTATTTTCAAGGGTAGCAATCCCGAATTCATCGAGATAAAGATCGGCGAAGATGGATCGGCGACCTACGATATCCGCCAGTTAAGCGAAGATGCGGATCCTCAGCCGTTTCAGGTAAGCGCCACGGTGCGCGCCAAGATTTTCGAGCTTGCCGGCGAGTTGCACGATTTTGAGGGCCTCGATCTCGATGTGCACCGTAAAATTGCGGATCTTGGGCAAAAGACCCTTCGTTATGAAAAGGCCGGCGAAGTGCACGAAACTCACTACAACTACACGCTAGATCGCACGGCGGCGCAACTGGCACTTGTCTTCGAAGGGCTCTTTCAACAGCAGCGCGACCTCATCACGCTGGAGCAAAAGCTGAAATACGATCGGCTGGGGGTAAATGACGCACTGCATCAGTTCGAGCAAGACTTGGGGCAGCACACGATTCCGGAACCTGAACGGCTCCTGCCGGTGCTGGATCGCATCGCCGCGGATTCGCGAGTCGTGGACGTGGCGCGAAAGCTGTCGCGCGCTCTCGCGGAGAGAATCCGCACGAGTAGCTCGCCGGAAGGCGCGGTGCCCGAACCCGCCAGTAGCCATCCATAAAGAATTCTAGGCAGCTCTCTTGGATATTCGCGACGCCGTTGGTGCTCGATGTGACGACGTCACTCCACAACGACGCCGGCGTAGCCGACGACTTCGTTGCGATCTCCGTTAATGTCGCCGGAAGTGGCATAGCGCACCAACGTGGCGCGCGTGGCGCCCAGCAGGTGCGCTGCTGTCAGCATGCTCACAGCCGGACCAAAACCGCACATCGTAATTTCTTCACGGCGCACGACGTCGAAAAGGCCGGCGGCGTCTAGTGCGAGCACGCGCTCGATGGCCAGGCCGTCTTTGCGGCGCGTGATCTCATCCGATTCGTAATGATTCATGTCGGAGCTGGCGATCATTAGTACGGGATCACGCTGCCGCCGCAAGACTTCGGCGATGGCATGCCCCAAAGATTCGAGTTGGGCGTAGTCCGTAGATCCCAGCGCAATGGGCACGAAACGAAAATCGCCCGCCAGCGATTGCAGGAATGGAAGCTGCACTTCGATGGCGTGCTCAGTCTCGTGTGCCACGCCGTCTTCGCAAAGCTGCGGGTAAGCGCCTTTGACATCGCGGGCGAGTTCGCTATCGATCTCCGCGCGGCCGAGAGGGGTCTCCCAAGCGCCCTCGGAAAGAATGGCTTGCGGCTTGCCCCGAGGGAAATGCCGGGGCCCGAGCAAGAGAAAACGTCGCGGCAAATTTAGGCGGGCGTAAACGGCTCCGGCCACATGTCCTGAGTAGCGGTAGGCAGCATGCGGAACTAGACATGCTAAGGCTGGACGGAGGGGTTCTTCCGCAGATGAAGCGAACCCAGCGATCTGGCGTGTGAGTTCCGCAGGATCATCAGGATAAAAACGGCCGGCAACGGCGGGCGGGCGAAGCACTGGATGTGCCACCCTTCGATTTTGAAAAACAACTCGGCGGCGGAGAACTCTGTTGCTAACTGCGTTCTTGTTTCGGTTCGTCGAACGAAATTTTGAGCGACTTCAGAAAGCGCAAGTCCTGCGGCGTGATCTCGAGTTTTGTCTCGTGCTTTTCTTCCTCGAGTACATCCTGATCCACCTGAATGTGCAGCGACTCCAGAAAGCGGCGGTCGTTCGAAGTGATCAAGCCAGAACTTTGTTCGCGGCGCGCCAACCCAATCGTGGCATCGAGCTTCAAGACTATGTCATAGCCCGCGGCACGGACTCCCGAAATGGCTTCGGTAATACGCTCCGACTCCGAAACTGTATCGTTGATGGCGTGGCCCAACTCGCGAAGCAGCCGCTTGAGATGATCGTCAAGTTGCAAGTGAGTCCCTCCGTGACTTTATCTATCGGAATTGTAGGCGCTCGGAGCAACCTAAACAAGCCTTGTATAACCGGGGTGTGATCAGAAGCTTCCCCCGCAGGTTTTGCGCTAAAATCAATTCATGGAGAGTGCTACTCCCGCACCCACCAAGCCGCGCGGCTTCTTTCGCGCGCTCTGGCGCGCCGCTCGGCAGGTCTTTCATGAAACTACGGGCGCGGTGTTTTTCATTCTCGCTTTGGCTTGGACGAATGGTGCGCTGCGCTACTGGCGGCAGCACGCGCCCAATTGGGAGTGGAGAACGAGCGTAGGAATGGCGTTGGTGATGGCGGTCTTCGGCGTAGCATCATTCCGAGCCGCGCGCCGCGTGCGTTGACGGCTCTTCTTTTCGAGACGATATGCCGCATTCGGACCACACTGCCTCCCCAAAACACCGTGCGGAAGTCGCCGACTCTGTCGAGACGCCGCAGCCCGCTTTCCCTGCAGCCAGCGGAACCACTTTGTCGGGTACGCCGCTCAAAACTGTTTACGCGCCTAAAGATCTAAGGGGTTTCGACCCGCAATCAACGCTCGGCTCACCTGGCGAGTTCCCCTACACCCGCGGAATATATCCGACGATGTATCGCGGCAAACTCTGGACCATGCGTCAATACGCCGGCTTCGGGGCGGCGCGTCAGTCTAATGCACGGTATCGCTACCTGCTGGCGCAGGGGCAGACCGGCCTCTCCGTCGCTTTCGATCTGCCCACACAGATGGGCTTTGATCCAGACCATGCTCGCGCGCGAGGCGAGGTCGGAAAGGTCGGCGTGTCTATCTCTTCGCTGGAAGACATGCAGATGCTCTTCGAAGGAATCTCGCTTGCTCAAGTGTCCACTTCGATGACCATCAATTCCACGGCGGCGATCCTTCTAGCTTTGTACGTGGCTGTGGCCCGGCAGCAAGGGGCAGACCTCGCAAAGCTCTCGGGAACCACACAGAACGATATTCTCAAGGAATATATCGCACGCGGCACCTACATCTACCCGCCCCGGCCGGCGATGCGCATCATCACCGATGTCTTCGCCTGGTGCAAAGACGAACTGCCGGGTTGGGTCACGATTTCCATCTCCGGCTACCACATTCGCGAAGCCGGATCGACGGCCGCGCAGGAAGTCGGCTTTACGCTGGCGGATGCGATTGCCTATGTGGATGCGGCAATTGCCGCAGGCCTTCGAGTGGACGATTTCGCGCCGCGGCTTTCGTTTTTCTTCAACGCGCACAACGATCTGCTCGAAGAGATCGCCAAATACCGCGCGGCTCGCCGGCTTTGGGCGCGGCTGATGCGCGACCGCTTCGGCGCTCGCGACCCGCGCTCGATGATGCTACGCTTCCATGCACAGACGGCGGGGTCGTCGCTCACTGCGCAGCAACCGGAGAACAACATTGTCCGCGTGGCCATTCAGGTCCTCGCGGCAGTTCTGGGCGGCTGCCAGTCACTGCATGCAAACGCGCTTGATGAAGCGCTAGCGCTACCTACCGAAGATGCCGCCCGGCTCGCCCTACGAACGCAGCAGATCCTGGCCCACGAGAGCGGAGTAGCCAATACGGTGGACCCCGTGGGCGGCTCCTATGCCATTGAGCATCTGACCAACGAGATCGAAGCCGGGGCTCGCGCCTGCATCGAGCGCATCGATGCGCTTGGCGGCATGCTGCGTGCCATAGAAACCGGTTACGTGCAGCGCGAGATTCAGAAAGCGGCTTACGAATATCAGCAAAGCGTGGAGCGCAAGGAACGCGTCGTCGTGGGCGTGAACCGTTATCGCACTGAGCGGCAGGAGCCCATCCCCATTTTGCGCATTGATCCCGCCATCGAGCAGGAGCAGGTCGAGCGCGTGCGCGCGCTGCGAGCGCGTCGGGATGCGGCGCGGGCGAACAAGGCGATCGCTGAAGTCGAATCGCGCGCTCGTTCCGGGGCGAATCTCGTGCCGGCGATTCTGGCAGCGGTTGAGGCCTATGCCACCGTAGGCGAAATCTCCGATGCGATGCGCCGCGTCTTCGGCGAGCATCAGGAGGTGCTAGCACTATAGAAGGCCAAAACCTGCCCCGCGAGAGTCTCTTGCTGTGCCCGCTCGAAGTACGAAGTACATCGTCCCACTCCATCCCAGAGCCACTTCTCTTGCAGGCCCAATGTAATGGTTGTGACCAGACTCGCCTTTCGAAACACGGCATCGCGGCCATGGAGAAACTAGGTTCGAATGCCGCTCTTTTCCAGAGGACGGTAATCTGAAGTGACTCTCCAATTGCTATCTTACTGCCCCGCCTTGGTTGCATGCTTATGTCACAAATCGTTACGTCTGACTTTTCTAAGCATCGCTCCATTTCCAGCTAAGACTATATAAATAAGTGCTTTGCATCGTGGCAACAGAATTGCCGTAACCACTTCCTAGGGCCAGCTTCGAGAAAATGCCACCCCAGGGTCGCCTTCGGTACGAATGTACCATTACCCCCGACGCTGGTTACGGAGAGCATTGATGGTGAGCCCAGCTTTGAGTAGACCGCGGTATTTGAGTGACGAAAATGAGATCTAGCCAAAGCAAGTCCAACGCGAATGAACGTATGCCAGGATTTACGCTAGTGGAGCTGATGGTTGTCGTGATGTTAGTCATCGCAATCGCTGCGTTTTCGATACCCAAAGTCATTCAATTCTGGCAAGACTGGCAACTGCGCTCCGCAGCTGCTGAGGTGGCCGACCTAACGCAGCAAGCCCGGATGGGCGCGGCAAGAACTAACGCCATCTACCCGATCCGGTTTCAGATGAATGGCGGGCTGCAACAAGTCTATATTGATCAAAATAACAATAGTGCCCTCGACACGACCGAACCGTATATCGACCTCCCTCAATCCGTAACCGGGGCCTCTGGCGCCCCGACCGGCAGCGGCGGGCAACCCAGTGCATACACTCTGGTGGGCGACACTTCATCGGGAACGCCCTTCGACAACTCCAACGTAATTGCCTACTCGCAGAGGGGCTTGCCGTGTAATTACAGCAGTTCTGTCTGTGCGACTCCGGCAGCCAGCTACTTCGTCTTCTACTTTAAAGACAGCAGAACCAATGACTGGGCGGCCGTTCTGGTCACCAAATCAGGAAGATCCAAGGTTCTGATGTGGAATGGTGGAGCATGGAAATAGTCTCCTCAGCAAAGAAATCAGTAGCGCTGGATGAGCACGGAATGAGCCTCATCGAGCTGATGATCGCACTGGTTGTGCTTATGGTGGGCGTTGTAGGCAGTATGTATCTCATTGGTCTTTCGATGGGAGGCAACAGCCGCAGCAAGCAGCAGAGTAATTCGACTGCCATTGCTCAAATGATGGTGGAGAAGATTTCCAGCGTGAAGGCGAGCATTTCGCCCAGTCTCACCATCACGGACTGCGCTGGAAACACCTCCACGATCGCCACAGCGGCCGGCGGCAGCGCGCTGACCAGCGCCGGAGTTGTGGACTTCACTCAGTCAGCGGTTAGCGACTATCAAATGCTCTTTACGGACTGCGCCAGCGGCGGGATGCAATTCACTTATGATGCGAGGTGGAATATCACGCAGCCCACCCCCTACACCAAGTTTGTGACCGTATCCGTGCAGAAACAAAATGCAGGAAACGACCCGAAATTCTTCTCTCTGCCCGTAACGATTCGAACGCTCATTGGACAGGGGACATAAGCCATGAAACTTCGTCCACCTTTGACTTTGAGCTTTCCCAGACAAGAGGGCTTTTCTCTGCTGGAAATGATGCTCTCTATGCTTATTTTGACTCTCGTGATGGGGGTTGTCTTCGAGCAATTGGGCACCGCCCAGTATCGCACGATCAACGAGCAGTCAAAGCTCGATGATTTTCAGCAAGTCCGGGACTTCGTCGATCAGTTTTTTCGCGATATCAACCAAATAGGGGACCCCAATTCGCGCATTTTTGACCTCTCCGGCGGCACCTGGTCTCCGGCGCTCGCTTCGCCGGTGATCAACGACAGCCGTTTTGCCATAGGCCTGGTGAAAATCGACAATAATGCGATTCAATTCGAAGCTTCCGTCAACGGTATCAGCACGGTGCAGAGCATCCAGTACATGGTGAACGGTTCTGGGACTTGTACGCTCTGCTTGCAACGCAGCCAGGTTGACAAAATAACCGGGGATCCCCTCACCGGCCAGAGCTCCGCAAACTGGGGCACGGAAGTGAATGACATGGTAAGCAACCCCATCTTCAAGTACTTCGACACGACTGGCACCCAAATCACCGGTTTGCCTGTGGACATCAGCACCACTGCCGGCGCTAATACCATTGCCACCGTCAAGACCATTCAGATCAACCTGCGGGTGAATGACCCCAACGTGATCGATTTGCAGACAGGGAAACCAATAGAGGGCGTTTTCGAAGGTGAAGTGTCTGTGAATAACTGTTCGATGGCTTCCAGCGGACAGGCCATGAGCTGCAATTGAGAGAGGCGCATATGATCATGTTCAACCGTGAACGAAATAGCCGGGATCACCAGCGCGGGGTCGCCTTATTGATGGCGCTGATCGCTTTGCTCATTATTGGCGCAATCACAGCCGGCGCGATTCTCCTTAGCAATACCGAAACCAGCGTCAGCTCCAACTTCCGCGATGAGCAACTGGCATTTTTTTCAGCCAAGGCCGGTGTTGAAGAGGCCCGCGACCGCATGCAAAAGGGCGTCACCGATACGCTCCGAACGGCGTCCCTGCCCACCACGCTTCCGGGGACAGCCGGCAGCGTTCTTTACATCTTGAATCCGGCAAACGGGGAAACGGTGGCCCCGTGGAATGGCAGCAGCAGCACGACTTATCCCGACGACGAAATTTGTAAAGAGACATCCACAATCGCTTGCAGCAGTAATCTGCCAAGCCTGTCTTCTTGTAGCAGTTGGTGCGTTTCGACCACGGCAAGCAGCGTCTACGCGGCTTCGCCAGTCCTTCCGTGGAAGTGGGTGCGGGTGATGCTGAAACAAAACAACGCCCTCACCTCTTATTCCACCAATGGCGTAAGCACTTCCGGCGCGCAGACTTGCTGGAACGGAACCAATGAAGAGACCACCAGTTGTGCGCCCCCGGATTTTTTACCTGTCTATACGATGACAGCCCTGGCGGTTACGCCCACCGGATCCCGGCGTATGGTACAGGCCGAAATTGCGGAGGACAGGCTAAATTTTAATGCGAGCGCCGCATTGACGCTGGACGGTACGGGCGACACAGCATCCATGCCTAATAGCGGCAATTTCGCTATCAGCGGAACCGATGTTGGGGGCTGTGGGGCTACGACGACTAACCCGGCAGTCCCAGCGATCGGCGTTGGCAGTAACGCGGACGTCACCACCGTAGCTGGCGCCATTCCCAACAACCGCAAAAACAAGTATACGGGGAGCGGCGGATCGAACCCCGATGTCGAGAACGTTTCTGCCTCGTTGCCGACAAACCTTCAGAGCGTCTCGTCGCTACAAGCCCTGGTGTCCACTGTCAAGGCTAACGTCACGCAACCTGTTATCACTGGCCCAGCGACCAACATTGCCAATGCTGGCACCCTTGCGAATCCCCAAATCATTTACGTAAATGGCGACCTGACACTTAGTGGCAACGTCACCGGGTACGGAATGATCGTTGTGACCGGGACCTTCACAGCCAGCGGGAACGTGGGCTGGAACGGTCTCGTGCTGGTGGTTGGACAAGGAAACTTCGTAGGCAACGGCGGAGGCGGTAACGTCTATAACGGCGCCATCCTAGTAGCCAAAACGCTCGACTCAATGGGCAACCCCTTAGCTAGCATTGGCGCCCCTACGTTTAACTTTAGCGGCGGGGGCGGTAATGGCTTTAACTACGCCAGTGGCTGCATTGACGACGTCAACAAGCTCAGCACATTTCACATCATGGCCTTCCGCGAAATGTTGAACTAGCCCAGGCGGAACTTTCACTGCAACTGTTCGTGCCAGAATTACGTTGATCCTGGCATCGGCTTCGCCGCGCTGAGCACAAATCCTACGCAACGCGGGCATGCGAGGGGTGCAAGGTGGCGCGAAAGTGGGCTCGTAGGAGAGGCGCGCGCCGCTTTTCAAAGCGCCCCGTAGCTTCAATCTAGGTTCAATCCTGGGCGATCACTTCCGTAAATCAATGGGCTTTATGTCCCATAATGCCGGGCTTTATCGTCAGGGTTATGGTTGGCCACTAATCGTTACATTGAGCTCTCGGTCACCTGTTGAGTGTCTAGCTATGCCCATAAATATAAAGGACTTGCTACTTGGCCAGAGGATTGCGCCAGACTTAAGGACAGGCACAGGAACAGGTCAGGCACCTGCACAGATGTACCATTGCTGCCGCCGACCGCTCCCGCGACAATTGGTCCCATAGCAAGAAGGGCAGCAGGGGGGCATGGGGATGAACCAAACGTTTGATCGTTATCGCATAACTCAACCATACCGGGAGTCTCAAGGCCCTCAGGAGGGTTCTCTCTTGTTCTCTTCTTCTTCTCTTCAAAAACGTCGGTCACTGGTGGCACGACCGACGCGGCAAAACGCATACCGAGTTCGAGGCTTTTCGATGATCGAGCTCCTCATAGTCGTCATCTGCATCAGCATCCTTATGGCTATAGCAATTCCTTCCGTAACTGGACTTGCGCGGAGTTTCCGGATCGGGGGCGATACGAGGGAAGTTGCTGCCCTGATTAACTTGGCGCGCTTGCGCGCGGCTGCCGATTACACTCATGCACGCGTTTACGTAAATCTCAGCGCCAACACCTATCACTTGGAGGTATGGAACAAGGCCAGCGCATGCTGGCAGACCTTTGAGGACTCTAACTCCTGCACCCAAGCGACGAGCCCTGTAGCTCCCCTTGCCCCAGGCGACACGTTCGGCTACGGATCGATAGCAACGGGACCCACTGGGACGGCGCCCGCTCAGGCGCCGGCTTGCATTTCAGGCGTCGCGGGCCCGAGCCCTGGCTCCACCACCTCCAATACGGCATGTATCGAATTTAATTCGCGCACCTACCCGGTGGACAGCACCAACAAGGTGGTCGCGAGCGACGCGATCTATATCCAGAATGCGGAGGGCTACCAAGCCATCGCGTTGTCCGTCTCTGGGCAGCCAGCGCAGTATCGATACAACGGGTCGGCGTGGGTTCAATTTTAAAACTCAGGGGCTTGGAAAATGGTTGGAGAACTCCTAAGCACGGCTGGAATGAAATCGGGGAAACGCTGCCGGAAAAATAGGGCGCGATCGGAGCGCGGCACAACTTTGATCGAGACTATGGTGGCCGTTGCGATTTTGCTTATCGTCATCGTAGGACTTCTGCCCGTTTTCGTCGTCGGTATCCAAACCACGAATCAGCAGGCAGACATGGCCACCAGGACCACCGAATACGCCCAGGACAAGATGGAACAGTTGCTCACTCTGAGCACCATCAACTTGACGAGCGACGGCTTCAACGACGGCACCACGGATACCACGGTCTTTCCGTCCGTGACCGATGGGTCCACGGGATGCACGGGCTCGGGAGCCAATACTTGCGGCTTAGGTGGGACGATGGCGGCCAGTTCGACGGTGGGCTCGGTTCCGCCTGCAGCGGCGGTGAAGTATTTCGCCGATTATCTCGACGTAAACGGCAATCTCCTGACGAGTTCGACAGGAGCGTATTACACGCGGCGGTGGAAGGTTACGACCGATTCCACGGCTACCTTGAAGACCATCACCATAGTCGCCACTGCTGTGCAAGGGGCTGGTGTGAGGGGCCTGGCTCCCTCCTCAACACTCGTCTCCGTCAAGTCGAGTGGACTGTAGACCGGCCCATGAAAGGTGTTCGATATGTTTGCCTACCGAAAATATCGTGAACAGAATCGAAGGGCTCCTGCCCGGCGGCGTTCCTCTGCATTGAAAAAGCCGTTCGGAGCAGCGGAACGGCCCTTTGGCTTGCGCCCCTTCCCTTCAACGTGCGGGGGGTTCACGCTGATCGAATTGATGGTGAGTATGTTCATCCTGTCTCTGATTATGGGGGGGTTTATTGCTGCCCTCTCCACGTCGGAACAATCCTATGCCCGAACCGAACTGGGCTCTGATATGTACGAAAACGTGCGAAGCGTCGCGGAGCTGTTGGCGCAAGAAATCGGACAGGCCGGCCTGGTGAGTCTACCCACAACAACGCTTAGCGCGGCGGTGGCCGCCAGCGCAGCGGTCCAAGCCGTCAACGTCTCGCAGGCCACTTCCATGTACGTTGGCGAACAACTGCTGGTTGACGCGGGCAGCGCTAGCGAAGAATTGGTAACGCTCACCGCAGTCACCTCGACTACGATGAGCGGCGTTTTCCAGAATGCGCACGCTTCAGGCGCTCCCGTCACCGTTCTGGGCGCTTACCCCTCCGGGATCGTACCTCCGGGAGCGACCGACGGCTCCACCTCCGTGGCCGAGCCAGGGAAAAGCGTGCTGAACATGTACGGAGACATCAACGGTGACGGCTCGCTGGTTTACATCCGTTACACGTGTGACACCTCGGCGACGCCCGGAACCCTAACGCGGTCGGTAACTGTGATCACGCCGGGCGTCAACACCATCAACACTGCTCAGACTTTACTCTCGACGCTGATCCCAAACCCGGGCGGCACGCCTTGTTTCCAATACACGAGCTACCCCGTTGGGACCCCCAGCAACACGTACGTGACTAACGTAGGGCTCACCATCAGCGTGCGGTCGCTAACGCCCGACCCGCAAACGCAAGCCTACTTGACCATGACGAAATCGTTCTTAGATTTGTCCCCACGCAATATCTTGGCGGGTTTTGAATTAGGCAATGCGGGGCTTACGACCCGCCTTCAAGCCCAGCCACCCAATGTGAGCCTTTATTAAACCTTGGGAAACTGAACCAAACGGCAGGAGGACATCGAGACATGGAAACGCAAACGACTTACAGGAAATCGGAGCGGGGTGTCGCATTGATCGTGGCCTTGCTCGCGATCCTGGTGCTGAGCGTCCTCGGTGTTGCCATTATGAGCACTTCCCAGTCGCAGACCTGGACTTCTCTTAATTACCGGCTGGCCGCGCAAGCGCGTTATGCGGCCGAGACCGGGGTGCAGACGACAATGAACTGGCTCTCGTCGGCCAGCTATCCGACCCCCACTTTCGCTTCTTACACCATGACCACGAACCCTGTTCAATACAGCGGTAAAGCCGTGGTGCTCTCGCCGGTAAGCGGCGCCTCGAACTATCCCGACGCAACAGTCGTCACCAATTATGGGAAAGTGGCGGCCGGAACCATTCCCGGTGTTGCGAGCGCTTCCTATTCGACTACTGCAACGCTGCTGCGCATGACTTCGGGAGGCGGAGCTGCGTGGTTGCCGGGAACCGGCGGTGGCGCCATGCAAACCTGGCAGATCACCTCGACGGGAACCATCGGCGGTGTACTGAACGCCACGGTGCAGGTGACCCAGACCTTCGAGCGGACCGGCAAGCCGATCTTTCAGTACGGTCTCGAGGCGTTGGGGACGGGCTGTGGCTCGATCACCTTGGCGGGAAGCGATTACACCGACAGCTATAATTCGGCGGCAGGCACCTACGCTTCGCAAACGGCCGGAGCGGCTGGTAGCATCGCCACCAATGGAAACGTCAACCTCGCTTCATCGGCAAAAGTTAACGGAAATATCGCGGCTCCAAACACGAAGGTGGGAGCTTGCCCCGATGGGGTTACTGACGCTGGGTCAAAGAACTACGCAGGTCTGACAGCGGTAAGTAAGATGACGGCCCCGCTTCCCTTTGGTTGCTCATCCACGCCGTGTTATCCGACGAGCCCGGCTGTGATCACGACCGCCCAGAACGTCAGTAGCGGTTGCGCCGGTATTAGTGGTTGCACCAAGAGCGCCACCACGGATTCTATTTACGACGGTGGGTCGTCAAAGACGGTTAATGATTTTACGCTCGCGCCGGGGTCGTATGGAAACATAACCATCGACGGCGCCGATGTTGTTCACGTTTCCGCTGGAACCTATACCATTAACAGCATTAATTTCGCCCAGGATGGCCAGTTCGTCGTTGATTCAGGGCCCGTAATATTCCAACTTGCAGGAAATTGTGCGTCGGGTTGTCCCAGTGAATCCGGCCTTCCTTCAGGCTATAGCAAAACAGAGGTGATCTATGGCGCCGGCTTCGCTGGCCTGAATGCATGCGCCCCGTCCGGAGGTAAGGGCGTCATCGCTAACCCGGACGTATATGGCAAAGAGACCTGTGGTCCGTCTAAAGCCACCTTCAGCGGGATTCCCGCCAACATGCAGATTGTTTACGGCGGATCTGATACCATCCGGCTTGGCGGGATGCCTAACGCCGCAGTTATTTACGCGCCCGGCGCGAGCTACTACACCCCAGGCGCACCCGTCGGTCTCTACGGAAGCATCATCACCGACAATTTCAACGATGCCTCCGGATCCCCCTGGCATTATGACACTGCGGAACAGAACTCCGTTCTACAGCTGGGGAATTTCATCCCCGTCGGAGGGTTCAGTTGGAGCAAGTTTTAGTCAGGAGCTACTGACCGAGAACGCGGGCCCAACTGAGTTAAGCTCTATTCGGATCAGTCACCCGCTTATTTCAGACGGCTGGAGTTCCGTGCTGTTATCTCACGAGGTGGACTGGCGGAACTCCTTTGCGCCGGCGCTCCCAAATGGATAGGGCAGTTGCCTGCTAAGATACGGACGTAATCACGATCCGTATTTATCCCGGAAAATGAAATTGATTCTGGCATCGGCTTCGCCGCGCCGCGCGCAAATCCTGCGCGATGCGGGCATACCGTTCGAGATTGCACGTGCAAACGTAAATGAGCGCCGCAGGTTAGGCGAGAGTGCCCGGGTCATGACCCGCCGCTTGGCCCAAGCCAAGGCCCAGATCATCGCTAAGAAGCTCGGGAAGAAACCGCTGCAAGCTATTGTGATTGGTGCGGACACAACTGTGGAAGTAAAAGGCGAATTATTGGGGAAGCCGCAATCTCTCGCACAAGCTCGCAAAATGCTGAGAAAATTGGCTGGAAGGACTCATCGCGTTGTCACGTCCGTTGCGGCGATCCGTCTTTCCGATCATGCCGAAGTGATCGTGACCGAAACCACGCGAGTACGCTTCGCGCCCTTAAGTGCAGAGGATATTGCCGAATATGTGGCGACTGGAGAACCGCTCGACAAGGCCGGCGCGTACGCTGTGCAAGGCATTGGCGGCCGATTTATCGAGAGTATTGATGGCTGCTACTTCAACGTGGTAGGACTACCCCTAGCGCGGCTTTACCGCATGCTCAGCGGGCTGGGATGGAGACCTGCGCTACAACGTGGAAGGCGCAAAACCGCACGCAAACCTGCGTGAGGTCCAACCCAGAGAGTTACTTCTTTTCGGCCGAACTAGAAACCACAGTGTTTGCCGGTGGCGCAGGATTCTGCGGCGTAGCGTTGCCTGAATCGCCGCCCCGCATGCCTTCCTTGAAGCTGCGGATGCCTTCGCCCATCCCGCGCATAACTTCGGGGATGCGTCTGCCGCCAAACAAAATCACGATGACCGCTAAAACGATCAGCCAATGAATCGGGCTAAACTCACCCATAATTAACCTCGCCTGTTGAAACTATGTCTGCTGAGCCCCGAATTGCGTCTTCACCGAAAACGAAACGATCCCTAGGCAGACCACCGCTCAGACCCAGCACCTAAAGTATAACACGGTAATCCCCCACGCGCCGCGTAACCCCAGCGCGATCGAAATATTCCAGCAGTGGAATGGCATATTTACGGCTGACGCCTGCCAGTTCCTTGAAATCTGCCACGGCCAGCCGATCGCCGCGGGTCCGCTTGTATTCGGCAAGCAACGCCCGGGCGTGATCGACAGCCTGATGATGGAGCACTACATCGTTGCTGATCTTCAAAAGTACCCGCTCGCGCAGCAGCAATTGGAAAATCTTCTGAGCCTGCCCTATCCCCATCCCAACGGTCACTGTCGCTAATACCGCCTCGATCGCGGGCGCCGCGAGCCCGCCACGGGCAAATTCTTGCTCAATCTGCTCTTTTGCCCGGGCCTCGCCGGGCTGCAGATGGATGGACCGGCCAGCACGCTTCACCACATCGCCGGACAGCGCGAGCTTGCCAGCCGAAACGGCGTCTTCCAGCGCGGCTCGGAAGATATCCGGATGCAGGGCCGAGGCGCAGCGCGTGCGCAGATCTTCTTTGGAGATGGCTTCCGCCAAAGGATTGGCGCGATGGAATCGTTCGACTTCTTTCAAAAGCCGCTCCGCACACGACGCAACAACCTCGGGAGAAACGACCAGGAGTGACTGTTCCGACACGACTCGCACTTGGTGTCGTGCCGCTAGATCCGCCACCATCCCGCGAATCTCCTTCTCCGGCCAGCCTGTGCGCATGACCAGATCCGCAAGAGTACATCCCGCGAGATTCGAAGAAATGATGGCCTTGAGCCCAGCCATGCGCGCGGAGAGATCGCCATTAAGGCCGCGTTCCTGCACTTCCAGAAAGCTCACCGAATGCGGATCGCGGAGCCGACGCCCGTGCGGTATATTCAAGACCGTGCCACCGCCGATCGTAACTACCGGCGAGAATTGCCGCAGGATAAACCGGTCTCCCGGCAGCGCGAGCGTGGCGTCGGCCAGGCGCAATTGCGCCAGGCCTGTGCTCCCCGGCGCTATTTCTTTCGCGCCGAGTAAATGCACTTCTGCAATCGTTTCCGCTGAGCCGTGATGGAAGTGCACGCGCGCGCGATGCTTAAGCTTCTTTGCCGAAGCGAGCAGAACAATGCGAGCATCCAGCCGCGAGGTTGCTTCGAAGCGCCTGGGCGCGGCAATCACCATTCCTCGCTGCACTTCGTGATGCTCGATCCCGGCCAGATTCAAGGCGGTACGCTGCCCGGCGGAGGCGCTCGTCACTGCTTTGCCGCCCGATTGCACGCCTCGAACCCGCAGACGCCGCCCCAAAGGGAATAATTCCACTTCATCCTCGACTTTCACTTCCCCGGCGATGAGCGTACCCGTTACGACCGTGCCGAATCCCTTCATGGCAAAGGCGCGATCGATCGGCAGCCGGAAGTAGCGCGAAGCGTCCTTCGGAGGCGTTTCAGTTGCGATGCGCGCCAGTTGCCGTTGAAGCTCATCCAACCCCCCGCCCGTTTTTGCGCTTACCGCAATGATTGGCGCTCCCTCGAGGAATGAGCCGCGGATAAATTCTTCCGTCTCCAGCCGAACCAATTCGAGGACCTCAGGCTCCACCAGATCGCGTTTCGTGAGCACGACCAGGCCCCGCGGAATTCCCAGCAGCTTGCAAATCTCGAAATGCTCGCGCGTCTGCGGCTTGATCGATTCGTCGGCAGCAATCACCAGCAACACCGTATCGAAGCCGCTGGCGCCTGCGAGCATGTTGCGCACGAAGCGCTCGTGTCCCGGTACATCTACAAAACCGACGCTGATATCCCCGAGTTTGAGAAACGCGAAGCCGATATCCAGCGTGATGCCCCGCCGCTTCTCTTCCTCCAGGCGATCGGGATGCGTGCCGGTGAGAGCTTCGACCAGCGCGGATTTGCCATGGTCGATATGCCCGGCTGTTCCGACGACGATGTTTCGAATAGACATGGCGAAATGATTATTAAGTTGATGCTACAGAAGAGCGGGAGGAGGATCAAATTGAGACTACGCCGGTTCAGGCGGTCCGCAAGGATCCGGCAATTTCTTCGGCGATAGCTCGCGCCGCTCTCGGTGGGTCCGCCGCCGCCGTAATGGGGCGCCCCACGACGAGGTAATCGGCGCCGGCACGAATGGCTTCGGCCGGCGTCGCAACGCGTGCTTGATCATCGGGACGCTTCGCCCCTCCTGCAATCGGCCGAATACCCGGCACCACAATCAAGAAATCACGCCCGCAGGCCCGCCGAATCTGGCGCACCTCTTTCGGCGAAGCTACAACTCCATCCAACCCGCATTTTTTCGCAAGTCGCGCCAGACTGAGCGCTCTCGACCCGGGCGTACCACCGATACCCACGCACCGCAGGTCGGACTGCTTGAGACTGGTGAGAATGGTTATGCCGAGTAGTTTCGGACGATCGAGGCCCCTCTTCGCGAGAGCATCCGCAGCGGCTCGCATCATGGCCTCGCTTCCAGTCGTGTGTAGGTCCAATAGGCGCACTTTCGGCAGTTCTGCCGCGGCGGAAATCGCACCTGCCACCGTATTGGGAATGTCGTGGTACTTCAAATCAAGGAAAATGCCTGGCCCGAGAGCGCCGATTTTGCGAACCGCATCCGGCCCTTCGGCTGTAAACAGGTGGATATTGATTTTGAATAGCCCTACGAGGTCAACCAAGCTACGTGCCATGTCCAGCGCTTCGTTGAGGCGACTGAAGTCGAGCGCCAGGATTAGCCTTTGAGTGGCCGTAGAGGCTATGGGAGTGGGGGCTCCTTGAGCAGTTCGATACGCAAACGCGCCACGCCGGATTCTATCAGATCGAGCCGCGAGGCCACCATAAACGAAACGTCCAGCTCACGATCACCTATGAAAGGACCTCGGTCGTTGATACGCACCACCTGGCTATGGCCGGTTTTTGGGTTCGTCAGTCGCAGCAAGGAGCCGAAGGGCAGCCAGGGATGAGCCGCAGTAGCGGCAAACATATCGTAGACCTGACCGCTGGCGGTCATCCGCCCGTGAAATTCTTCGCCATACCAACTCGCCATCCCTGACCAGACCTTGATCGGCTTTAGCGGGGTGGATGGGCGGGCGGCAAGGGGCGCCTGAACGACTGGGGTTATCAGCAACACCACGAGAGGCCAAGAGAGGGCGGCCGACGAGATGGAGTGTTTGTTGCGCATGGGCAGGAACGGCCGGATTGAGCTCAAAGTTTACCCTATCCATCCGTATCTGCTCAATGGTTTTCTGCTCGAAAAACTCCCCGTAACTCATTGATATTAGTTATGTTGTCGGAAGCGCAGAGCTTTTCCAACTCTGAGATTATCCTGACGCATGCGTTCGGGTCGGCGAAACTGGCCGTTCCTACCTGAACGGCGGAGGCCCCCACAACGAAGTATTCCAGGACGTCCTCCGCGGTTTCGATCCCGCCCAACCCGATTATCGGTATAGGTACCGCCCGCGAGGCTTCATAGACCAGCCGGAGTGTTATCGGTTTGATGGCCCGGCCCGATAGTCCCCCGGTCGGGTTACCGATGCGCGACCGTCGGGTCTTGGAGTCGACGCTCATTGCTGGATAGGTGTTGGCCACAGTTAGGGCGTCGCCGCCAGCATCTTGTGCCGCTTTGGCAATCGAGCCGATGTCCGCTACGTTTGGCGAAAGCTTCACCCATAAGGGCCGTCGGCTTACCTTCCGTGCCGCCGCGACGACGTGCGCGGCCTGTTGGGCACTGCTGCCGAACTGAATTCCGCCGCACGCGACGTTTGGGCACGAGATATTCAGCTCGTACGCCGCCACACCGTCGGCGCCTTCGAGGTGCCGGGTGACTTCGGCGTATTCCTCCACGGTTCGGCCGAAGACGTTGGCGATGATGGGAGAGCGATAGGATCGCAAGGCCGGCAGTTTTTCGGAAATAAACCGTCGCACGCCCACATTTTGCAGGCCGACAGCATTGATCATGCCTGCAGGCGTGGGCACCAGCCGGGGCGACGGCGCGCCTTCCATGGGTTCGAGCGAGAGCCCCTTCACCACGATCGCGCCAAGCCGGTTGAGATCGGTCAAATTAGCGAACTCAATGCCGTACCCGAAAGTGCCGCTGGCGGCGATAACCGGATTGGCGAGGGGCAGTGCTCCGATTTCTACGGAGAGATCAACTGCTTTGGCAGGGTTCACTGCGGCCTAGTCTAACATGCGGCCCCGCGCACTTTTTATCCTCAGCCTGCCGCTGCCGCGCCTTCGCTCGCCTATGCTAGGATGTTCGCCCGAGATGCGCGTCGTCGAAAAAAATCAATTGATGTCCGCCACCGAGATTGACCGCACGTTGCAACGCCTGGCTCACGAAATCGTGGAGAAAAGCGGCGGCACGGCAAACCTGGCGCTGATCGGGATACGCCGCCGGGGGGTGCCACTTGCGCAGCGGATCGCCCGCGCCATGCACGGCATCGAAAACGTGGAAGTGCCGGTGGGAACCCTGGATATCACGCTTTACCGCGACGACCTCTCCAAGATCGCCTCCCAGCCCGTGCTTCATTCAAGCGAAATAGCCTTTCCCATGGATGATAAGGACGTGCTCTTAGTGGACGATGTTCTCTATACAGGTCGCACGGCGCGCGCAGCCATGAACGGCCTTTTCGATCTCGGCCGCCCCAGCCGCGTGCGCATGGTGGTGTTGATCGACCGAGGCCATCGCGAACTCCCGATCGAAGCTAGCTTCATTGGCCGGTCTGTCCAGACCAGCGACCACGAGATCGTCGAAGTCCGGCTGCAAGAGACCGACAAGGAAGAGCGTGTCATGCTCGTGGAGCGCGTAGAATGATGGCCCGCCTGCGATATTGCGAATTGACGCGCGTAGCAAATATCTCCGAGGAGTCGAAGTGGCAGAACGCTTGCGCGACCTGCTGAGCATTGAGGAGTTGACCGCGGAGCAGATCGCTTTTCTTCTCGATGAATCCAAACCCTTCCAGGAATTTCAGCGCTATCCCCTGAAAAAACTGGCCACGCTGCGCGGCAAGACGGTGGGGCTGGCCTTTTTCGAAGCTTCCACCCGCACCCGCATCAGCTTTGCCACCGCGGCGTCGCGGCTTGGTGCGGACACTATGAACCTGCAGGCCGAATCTTCCAGTCTGAAGAAGGGCGAATCATTGTTGGATACGGCCCGCACGCTCGACGCCATGAAGCCGGATTGCATCGTCATGCGCCACAGTTCTTCCGGTGCCGCCGATTTTGTGGCGCGGCATCTGGAAATCCCTGTTATCAACGCCGGCGATGGCACGCACGAACATCCCACTCAGGCGCTCCTCGACGCGCTCACCATCCGTGACCGTCGCGGAACGATGGAAAATCTGAACATCACAATCATTGGGGATATCCTGCATAGCCGTGTGGCCCGTTCGAATCTCCACCTTCTGGGCAAATTCGGCTGCCGATTCACTCTTTGCGGCCCGCCCATGTGGCTGCCACGCGAATTCGAATGCCTGGGCCAGCACGTGCGGCGCTCGTCGCGAATCGAAGAGGCGCTCGAAGGAGCCGATGTTGCAATTGTGCTGCGCGTGCAACAGGAGCGGCTGCATGAGCCTGCGCTGCCGCTGGACGAGTACATCTTGCTTTATCAGCTTACGCCAGAGCGGCTTAAGATCGCTCGCCCGGGCGCGCTGGTGCTTCATCCCGGCCCAATGATTCGCGGGTTAGAGATCGATCCGGCTGTTGCCGATGGCCCGCAGTCGTGCATTCTGGAGCAGGTTACCAACGGCCTTGCCGTGCGCATGGCCGTGCTCTTTGTCATGGTTGCGACTGGCTCGGAAGCCGAAGATTCGAGAGGATCGGCCCATGCAGCTCATTAAGAATGGCCGGGTGATCGACCCTGCCAGCGGAACCGATGCAAAGCGCAACATCTGGATTGACGGCGAGCGTATCGCGCGAATTGCGCCGGCGGAAGCTCCGAAGGATTCTTCCTTAGCGCCCAATGGCGAGACGATCGATGCCGCGGGCCTTGTAGTTGCGCCTGGGTTCATCGATCTGCACTGTCACCTGCGCGAGCCTGGCGGCGAAAGCTCCGAAACCATCGAAACAGGCACCCGTGCCGCAGCGCGCGGCGGCTTCACTGCGGTTTGCCCCATGCCCAATACGCGGCCCGTCAACGACAATGCCTCCGTGACGCGCGCCATCCTGGAGCGCGCCGCGTCGGTAGCCAGCACGCACGTCTGGCCCATCGGCGCGGCCTCTCTAGGCAGCCGGGGCGAAGCTCTGGCGGAAATCGGCGCGATGCAGAAGGCAGGGATCGTCGGGGTCAGCGACGATGGACATCCCATCGCCACCGCCAAGTTGCTGCGCCAGGTGATGGATTATTGCCGCGCGCTCGATCTGCCCGTCATCGATCATTGCGAGGATTCTTCACTCTTTGCCGGCGCGGTCATGCGCGAGGGACGGCAGTCCGTGCGTCTTGGTCTTCGCGGGATGCCCGCGGCGACCGAATCGATCGCAGTAGGACGCGATATTCAAGTGACGGAGCTGACGGGCTGCCGCTTCCACGTCGCGCACATGTCTTCGCGCGCGTCGCTCGATCTGGTGCGCGCAGCCAAAAAGCGCGGCTTGCGAGTGAGTTGCGAGGTGACTCCACATCACTTCACACTCTGCGACGAAGACGTTGTCTACGATTCACGTTTCAAGATGAATCCGCCGCTGGCATCGGCGGAAGACCGCGCGGCACTGATCGAAGGGCTCGCTGACGGCACGGTAGATGCCATCGCCACGGACCACGCGCCCCATGAGGCCGCGATCAAAGAGGTCGAATTCGATCGCGCTCCCTTTGGTGTCACGGGATTCGAAACCGCTTTGGCGTTGGCGCTGCAACTCGTTCATGCCGGGCGTCTGTCGCTGGTTCGCATGGTGGAACTCTTCACCGCTGGCCCAGCAGGCGTACTCGGGCGAAAGCGGTCAATTGCGGCGGGCGAGCCTGCCGACCTGACGATCTTCTCTACCGATCATCCCTGGACGTTTCACGTGAAACAATCCGCGAGCAAGTCAAGCAATTCGCCCTTTGACGAGCGCAATTTCCGCGGCGCTCCCATGTTCACGATTGTCGCGGGACGCGTTGCCTATCGCCGGGAGGCGTGAGCGGCGATTCTGGTGAAGTTCCAAAAAACGAGGGGAGAAACGATCTCAGCGCGTAGCCGGTTCGGCTGCGGGATGCATACCGTGCTGCGGCACTTCGTGAATGCCGCGCGCCGGCGGTTCCTGGTGGGTGCGATAGAAATGGTCGAGGGGACCAGGACCTTTTCCGATGGCAAACCCATTTTCAATAGCTTTCACGACATAAGCTTTTGCAAGCATCACTGCCTCGCGCAAACCGCGCCCCAACGCAAGCTGGGCCGCAATTGCTGACGCGAAGGTGCAACCCGATCCGTGAGTGTGTTCCGTGCGGACGTGGTCGCCGCCAAGGGTCATCGCTTCGGTGCCGTCGAAAAGAAGATCGACGGCTTTATCCATGTGCCCGCCCTTGACCACTACGGCGCGGGCCCCGCGCTCCACTAACTTCCGCGCAGCCGCTTCCATGCCCGCGAGGTCCTTGATCTCGATTCCGGAAAGCAACGCTGCTTCGGGAACATTTGGCGTGATCACCGAGGCGCGCTTCATCAATTCGTCGGCGAGGTACTTCACGCCCGCTGCATCAAGCAAGTCCGGCCCGCCTGCGCTGGGCTGGACGACAGGATCCAGCACTATGTTTGGAAGATTTGATTTGTCCAGAAATTCAGCCACCACCACGGCGTTGGCGCGGCTGCCCAGCATGCCTATTTTTACCGCTGCGATTTGCAAATCCTCCGCCAACGTATCGAGTTGCGCCCGCAAAGTCGCCGCTGGCGTCACGTGCACGGCTTTCAGGCCCTGAGTGGACTGCACGGTGAGCGCCGTGATCGCCGCGACGCCATAACAATTATTGGCGGACAGAGTTTTCAAATCGGCGGCGGTTCCTGCGCCACAGCAAGGATCGAATCCGGCAATCGTCAAAACGATGGGCAAAGAAGCGTGATGATGATTATTCAACTCGTCGTGCCCTCCGCGCCAGGCACAAATGCCGGCCACTCCGTATCCCGGAGTGAACCGGCACAGCAGAATGTACGCGCCTCGACCTGCGCACGCAAGTTTTTTTCGCGGATTCCCAAAAGTTTTCGCAACTCAGAAGCTGGCCGCGTCAATTATTAGGATGCGCGCGGGAAGTATGGGATGCGCGATCAGGCAAAAAATGTATCAGGGGAAGAGGCCGCGCACCAGCATTGCTTCGGTGACGCGGCTGACCGCCAGCACGTAAGCAGCTGCTCGCGAATGCGTGCGGTGTTTACGCATGGCCATGTACACGTCGTTGAAGGCGCGACGCATGACGGAATCGAGTCTCTGGTTCACTTCGGTATCCTGCCAATGAGTGCCCTGTAGATTCTGCGCCCACTCAAAATAGCTGACGGCCACTCCGCCCGCATTGGCCAGAATGTCTGGGATCACGAAGATCCCTTTGCGGGTTAAAACCTCATCGGCATGGGGCGTGGTCGGTCCATTGGCGCCTTCAGCAACGATCTTGGCCTTGACTTGGTCGGCATTGTGCAGCGTTATGGCATTTTCCAGCGCCGCAGGAACCAGAATGTCGCACTTCAACGCGAGCAGGTCCTCGCTGGAAATGCGTGAGGCGCCAGGCATGCCGACGACCGTTCCAGCGCGTTCCTTATACCGATAAGCCTTCAAAGGGTCGATTCCCCGAGGATTGGCGACCCCGCCACGCGAATCGCTCAGCGCAACGATTTTGGCTTTTTTCTCGAAAAGGATGCGAGCGACAGCAGATCCCACATTGCCATAGCCCTGTACCGCCACGCTCGCCCCGCGCAAAGAGATTTTTTTCACCTTGCAGGCTTCTTCCAGAGCGAACAGGAGCCCGCGCGCGGTGGCATCGGCACGGCCTTCCGAACCGCCCAGCGAAATGGGCTTGCCCGTCACCGAGCCCAGCGCGGCTTCGCCAGTCAGCATGGAATAGGTATCCATCATCCACGCCATGGTTTGGCCGTCAGTGGCTACGTCCGGCGCCGGAATGTCGCGTTCGGGTCCGAGGATGGGAGAAATTTCGTAAGTGAACCGTCGCGTCAGCCGCTCGAGTTCACTGCGCGACATCCGCTTGGCGTCGCAAATGACGCCGCCCTTCGCGCCACCGTAGGGGATATTTACCGTGGCCGTTTTCCAGGTCATCCAGGAAGCCAGCGCCTTGACTTCGTCGAGTGTCAGATTGGGATGATACCGAATGCCGCCTTTAGCCGGGCCCCGCGCCGTATTGTGCTGCACGCGATAGCCGACGAAAACCTTCACCTGGCCGTTATCCAGCTTGATGGGGATAGAAACCTCCATCACCCGTTTTGGCGTGCGCAAAATCTGCCGTAATCCCGAATCGATCTTCAGAAATTCCGCTGCCATATCGAATTGAATCTGGGCGATGCGGAAGGGATTGAGATCCTCCCGAGGAGCCACTTTCGGAATCACCGGTTGCGGGATAACCTTAGCGACCGTTCCCATCCAGGATCTCCTTATTTTGGCGCTTAAGGCGCCTTGCCTCTAGGCTCTCGCCGCGCGTGCGGTTGGCTGACCGTAACGTTCACGGCATTGTGCGCAGCAGAAGTGCGTAATTTGACCCGATTTCTCCAGCTTGAGCGAAATCTCCGGGGAAACGTAAGTGCCGCAAACAGGGTCCCGGTATAAATGGATTGGAGGGGAAGATTTCTCCGGCTGCTGGCCGCGCCTCATCTGAGGACCATCAGCCACGCTAAATTGCCGCACAAACGAGAGCAAACCCCCAGTCACAACTCCCCAGAGGACAACCCGGAATATGCGGCTGAGAGGGTTCACTCAATCCTCAATTAAAGTCAAACAAGCGCGCAGTGTATTGACTAGCAAAAGGGCTTGTCAATTGAATCTGGTAGGCTCTGTCCAATTGGTTGGTTCAACTTAGGACACGCGTGGAAGCTCGATTGCACCGTAAACTAATGTAAATAGGGTTCTTATGTGCTTTGTGATCACATTACCGGCGGAATCCTATCGACACCCATATAGGGCCGCAGGATCTCCGGAATGACGATAGATCCGTCAGTTTGTTGATAATTTTCGATCAAAGCCAGCCAGGTGCGGCCGACCGCGAGACCGGAGCCGTTCAGCGTGTGTACGAATTCGCTCTTGCCGCCCTTGCGCTTGAATCGAATGCCGCTTCGCCGCGCCTGGAAGGCTTCGCAATTCGAACAGGAAGAAATTTCGCGGAACTCATTGGCTGATGGCAGCCAGACTTCAATATCGTAAGTCTTGCTGGAGGCGAAACCCATGTCGCCCGTGCAGAGCAAGACGACTCGATAATGCAGCCCGAGCTTCTGCAAGAGTGATTCGGCGTCGCGTACTAGAGCTTCCAATTCTTCATAGCTCTGCTCGGGCCGCGTGAACTTGAACATTTCCACTTTCTGAAACTGATGCTGGCGAAGAATGCCGCGCGTGTCTTTGCCCGCGGCGCCTGCTTCGGAGCGAAAGCACGCCGTCCACGCACAGGCCTTGATCGGGAGCCGATCCGCATCGAGCGTTTCGTCTCGATATAGGCTCGTCAGCTCGACTTCGGCGGTCGGTGTGAGCCAGAGATCGGTGTTTTCAATGTGAAACATGTCCGCGGCGAATTTCGGCAGTTGGCCGACGCCTGTGAGTGATGCCGTATTGACCAGAAAAGGCGGAAGGTACTCCGTATATCCATTCCGCGTGTGCACATCGAGAAAAAAATTCGCCAAAGCTCGTTCGAGCCGTGCGCCTAGGCCGCGATAGAGCGCAAAACGCGCTCCAGCTATTTTCGTGGCTCGCTCCAGATCCAGAATTCCGGCACGCTCTCCCACCTCCCAGTGCGGCTTCGGTGCAAAATCAAACTTGGGCGGGCTGCCCCAGCGGCGAACTTCAACATTGCAGCTGGCGTCACGACCGATCGGCACCGAAGCGTGCGGAAGATTTGGCACTGAAAGCATGAAGTTCTGCAGCTCAGCGTCGAGCCGGACAATCTCTTCATCCGCCTTCTTGATCTCTTCCGAAGCACGTTTCATCTCTGCCAGCAGATCATCGGCTTTTTCGCCTGCCCGCTTACGCCGGGCGATCTCTTCGCTCGCCTTATTGCGCTCGGCCTTGCGGCGCTCGACCGCAGTAATGCGCTCACGACGCTCCCGATCGAGGGCGCGGAAACCCTCGAAATCTATGCGCACGCCGCGGTTTGCGGCCATTTTTTCGAATTCGGGCAGGTGCTCGCGAAAATGGTTGAGATCATGCATGGCCGCACAGAATACCGTAACCTCGCGGCACAAAGAAACCCACCGCTGACGAATGGCGCAAAAATAGCCGGGTTGGGCAACCCGGGTGGACCGTATATCATGGCGCAGCTATCATGGGATGCACGCCGTAATGGAGCAAACCGCACGAGTTGCAGTCTCAAGTCCCGCGCAAGGCGGCGACGAATTCCTCTGGGGTTTTTGGTACCCGGTCCTGCGCAGCAACCAAATTCGTGGCCGGAGGCTGGCGACGTCCACGCGTCTCGAGGTCCCTCTGGTCCTCGGACGCGACGCCTCCGGCAAGGCGTTTGCTCTCCGCGACGTCTGCCCGCATCGCGCCTTCCCACTATCGCTAGGACGCTATGACGGTCATACCGTCGAATGCGCTTATCATGGCTGGCGTTTCGACGCGCACACCGGCCAGTGCCGCGTGGTTCCTTCCGTCACTCAGGATTCAAAGCTCCAGTGCGATCGCATCTGCGCAGGCAGCTTTCCCTGCGAGGAGCGCGATGGCTATGTGTGGGTGTTTTTCGGCAATGCCGAGGCACGCTTACAGGCCGGCCGGGTGCCGCCCGCGCCGGAATTGCCGAAATACAGTGGCCGCTACCGCATCGCGCATCTTTCCGCGACGCTGGCCTGCAGCATGGACACGGCCATCATCGGGCTGATGGATCCCGCGCATGGCCCATTTGTCCATCGTTCGTGGTGGTGGCGCAGCCGGCACAGCATTCGCGAGAAGCAAAAGAGTTTTGAGCCCATTCCCCAGGGCTTTCGAATGAGCCCGCACAGCCCTTCGGCCAACAGCGCCCCGTACAAGCTGCTCAAGATCTACGGCGCGGCGGTCACCACACAGATCGATTTTGTGCTTCCTAATATGCGCACCGAAGAAATTCGCTGCGGAAGATATTGGTTTACGAATCGCACAACGGTCACGCCGATCCGGCGCGACCTCTGCCAATTGGATTTTTGCGCGGCGTGGAACCTATTTTCCTGGTTCCCGCTGGTCTCACCGCTGCTTCACTTTTTCGGGAAGCGTTTCATCGCGCAGGATCAGCGCGTGATCGAGCTGCAGAAGCCCGGGCTCGAAGTGCAGCCGCGCATGATGCTGATTGACGATGCGGATCGGCAAGCGCGCTGGTATTTTCAGTTGAAGTCGGCTTATCTCGCCTCGCAGCAGACTGGCATGCCGATGCAGCACCCGATGGAAGGCCCCGTCACGCTGCGTTGGCGCAGTTAGTCAAATTAGTGCTCTGGTTTCAAATCGGAGCTACAGCCGCGAGAGCTTTACGTCTTGATGCGCAGCAGTTTCGTCAGATTGCCGCCGAGAATCGCTTCTTTGTCTGCATCGGCGATTTGCGCGCCGAGAATCGCGTCGATCGTATCGGGCCAAACCAGCGGAATATCAGTTCCGTAGACGACCTGACTGGCGCCCACTTCCGCCACCAGATGCCGTACGCCCTCAGCCGAAAAAACCATTGAATCGATATAGACCTGCTGCTTGAGATATTCGCTCGGCTTCTTCTTATTTAGGCAGCCGGCATTCTGGCGCACGTCGCACGCCACCTCCGTGCGCCCAAGGTAAGAGGGCATGTAGCCACCGGCGTGAGCGGCGCAGATCTTCAGGTTGGGAAAGCGGTCAAACGCGCCGTCGTAAATCATGTGCGAGAGAAAGAGGCTCGTCTCGAGCGGATTGCCGATGATATTCCCCAGATCGCCCCGGCCCTTCAGACCTTCTTTAGTGACGTTGTCGGCGTTGTTGGGATGCATGAAGACCATTACATCGAGTTCCTGCGCTTTGGCCCAGAAGGGATCGTACTTGGGATCGGAGAGCGGCTCGCCCTGCACGTGACCCGCAACGGCGGCGCCGACCAGTCCTAAATTTTTGACCGCATGCTCGAGCTGCTGCGCGGCCAAATCGGGGAATTGCAGCGTCGGTGACGTCAGCGCCAGGAAACGATCGTGGTTGCTATTTACCCATGCCGCGAGACCTTTATCGTGGACATCCACGATCTTTGCAGCCAGGTCGCGATCCGCCGCGTTGTACCACCAGAACGTGTTGATATCGAGCACCTGAATGTCGATCCCGCGCTTGTCCAGCTCCCGTATGCGGTCGGGACCCAGCGCGCGGCCGCCTTGCGCGTAGCGCTCCAGCGGCGTCCCCTTGACCACGTCCGCGACCTCCGGAATGGTGGCATGCGCGTGCACATCGATCACCTTGACGCGCTTGCCGCCCACGCGCACATCGCGATGCGCGACAGGGGCGTCGGAGGCGCCCGCCTGACCCTGTCCGCCGCCCTGTCCCCGGCCTTGCGCGGATGCATCGCGCATGAAGGTGCGGTTTGCAGCCCACAGCCCCGCCGTCGCACCCGCCACACGCATAATGAAATCTCTGCGATTCGGCATACTCTCCTCCATCACCGCTCAAATCTTTTTCAAATGCCGTCGAATCTGGCGCTGGCCTTCCGAGAAATTCCCCTTGTCGTCGACTTTTCGCCTGTCAGGCTATCACGGACGAGGTTGACACTGCCAGCGGCGCCGAATACGCTCAGCGAATGACGCCGCAAGCGATCCTCCGCGGTCCCGCGCGGCGAGCCGACAGAAATGCGAACGTATGACCTTGCCGAACCATTTGCCGCTCCGTGGCACCCTCTTCATTAAAGACACAGCCAGAAGAATCTATCTTGCGCTCACCCGCGCGTTTTTGGTTCGATGGTTGTTCGTATTGGCAATCGCGCCGCTCGTGCTGAGCGGTGCCGCAAGAGCACAGTCCATGTCGCGAGAGAATCTAGCCTCATCGCCGTCCCGTATCGAGGTGAAAGACGAAACGGGTCGCATCGTTCAGATTCCACAACCGGTGCGCCGCATCGTTTCGCTCGCGCCCAGCGTAACCGAGACGCTGTTTGCACTGGGCGCGGGAGATCGTATCGTCGGTGATACGAATTTCTGCGATTACCCCCCGGAGGCCAAGCAAAAAACACACATTGGCGGTCCGGTAAGTCCCAGTATCGAGGCAATCGCCGCACTGCATCCCGACCTCGTCGTGGCCACACGCGAGATCAATCGGCTGGAGTCCGTGCACGCGCTGGAGCAGTTAGGCATCGCTGTTTACGCCACGGACCCGCAAACAGTCGAGCAGGTGTTTACCTCGACTGAGCGATTGGGCGACCTGTTGGGCGCAGGCGGCGCAGGCCGTATGCTCACGGCGGATCTGCGCCGACGGCTGAGTGAAATCGACCGGCGGCTTGCCGACTTGCCGGCGAAAAGCGTGCTAATGATTGTTTGGCTTGATCCTCTGATGTCGGTGGGCCGAAACACCTTTCTTGACGATGCTTTGCGCCGCGCCGGCGCGCATTCCGTGATCGATTCGCCACAGTCCTGGCCGACGATCGATCTCGAGCAAGTTGTGCGCCGGCAACCCGATTACCTGATTATCTCCAACGACAATGCGCGGCAGGTACAAAGGGAATTGACTGAGTTGCAGGAGCGTCCGGGCTGGCGGCAGCTCGAAGCGGTGCGCAAGCGGCGCTTCGTTGTTGTTTCCGAAGCGATGAGCCATCCTTCGCCACGCTTGGTGGACGGAATCGAGCAACTCGCGCGCGCACTTTATCCCGATGCGTTTGCCGTCCATGCCGCGTTTCTCGGCGCTTTGGCGCGAAATTGCCGAGAAACTGTCATGGCCAGCTTTTCTCAGCCGTTTTTCTCACTCCGGCAGCCAGGCGGATGTCTATGAAACCATTAACGCTGCGACGCGTGCTGTGGAGTTGCGCCCTCCTTGCCGCAGTGCTGCTGGGCATCGTGTTGCTCGCGCTGCGCCTGGGCGCCGTCCCCTTTTCATTCGCTGATCTGGGGCAGAATTTATGGTGGCTTGTCAGCGGTCAGCCGGGAAAAATCTCCACCGATTTCCGCCTGATCATGGTGGATATACGCCTGCCGCGAATCTTGCTTGGCATTGTTGTGGGTGCGGCGCTGTCGGTGGCGGGTGCAGGTTTTCAGGCGCTCTTGCGCAATCCATTGGCGGATCCTTACGTGCTGGGAGTATCGAGCGGCGCCGCTTTGGGCGCCATTCTGGCACTGCTGGCTGCGCCCGCAATCCCGCTGATGACGCCCGCAGCGGCGTTTCTCGGTGCCGCCGCCACGATAGCCGGGGTGTATTTTCTCGGCCGCCGCCAGGGACAGCTCGATAGCGGCACGCTGCTTTTGGCCGGCATCGTCATGGCGTCATTTCTTTCCGCGATGATCATGTTTCTCATGACCACGCTTGCTAGCCGTGAATTACGCGGCATTTCTTTCTGGCTGATGGGCGACCTTTCCACTTCCATTCCTCGCGGCCTGCTTTGGATACTCGTTGTTGGTTTTCTCGCCGCGGCCGGAGCGATCCTGACTACAGCGTCGGACCTGAATGTCCTCCTTGCCGGTGAGCGAGAAGCCATGCATTTGGGTGTCGACGTCACGAGGGTTAAGCTGGTGGTGTACATCTCGGCCTCCCTGCTTACCGGCCTGGCCGTTTCCGTCAGCGGAGCTATCGGTTACGTGGGTCTGCTCGTGCCGCATGTCATGCGTATGTTCTTTGGTTCCGATTATCGCCTGCTGATCCCGACGTCGGCGCTGGGCGGAGCCATTGCGATTGTGCTGGCGGATACGTTGGCCCGCACTCTAATCGCGCCAACCGAACTGCCGGTCGGCGCTATGACAGCGATGGCCGGCGCTCCTGTGTTTATTTATCTGCTGCGCCGGAGATTGGCGTGAGCGAAACGACGAGCCTCACCGAACCGCGCCCGGCGCCCAGCACTCAGCACCATCCTCCGCACTTGCGCATCAATGTCGAGCAAGCCAGCTACGCCTACTCGGCGCGCAAAAAGGCGGCGCCGCTTTTCACGCTGGAGGCGACTACTTTTCAGGCGCGCGAGCGCGAATTCGTCGCGATCCTCGGGCCGAACGCCAGCGGGAAATCTACCCTGCTCCGCTTAATTGCGGGCGCAATCGCTCCGCTTTCCGGCCGCGTGGAACTCGATGGTTTCGAGACGTGCCATCTGGATGTGCGCACCCGGGCCCAGCGCATCGCTCTCGTGCAGCAGGAAAGTCCGCTTATTTTTCCGATTCGTGCCGGCGATTATGTCTTGCAGGGACGCCATCCTCACGGCCGTTCGCTATGGTTCGAGAAAGACGAGGATTTTGCCATCGCCGAAAATGCACTGGCTCAAGTGGGCGCCGAACATTTGCGCGATCGCTGGATGCACGAAATCTCCGGCGGAGAAAAACAACGAGTGGTGCTGGCTCGCGCCCTGGCCCAGCGGCCCCTTGTACTATTGCTGGACGAACCCACGCTGCATCTGGATATCCGGGCGCAAATCGACCTCCTTTGCCGCCTGCGACGCCTGGCTGATGAGCATCGTTACACCGTGATTGAGGTGACCCACGATCTGGGTTTGGCGGCGGAATTCGCCGATCAGGTCGTCCTGCTGCATCGGGGCAAATGCCTGCGCGTGGGCCCGCCCGCCGCTGTCTATCAGCGGGAACTGCTCGAACAGGTTTTCGAGGTCCCACTCGAGATCGAAGCCGGTCCCGCGGGCCGCCCGCGCGTGATCGTTCAAGGAAGAAGGCAGGAAACCGCGCATCCACAGGGCTAGCACGGTAGAGACTAGACCCCTCCCATCCGTTGCCCCGATTCCCGGAATCGCCTAATCGTCAATGTTATAATCTCCGCATTCGCCATGGCCAGAGCCACGTCTGCAATCGCCCGAGTTGCACCTGATGTCGCCGCGGCTTACGAGCCCGTCATCGGGCTCGAAGTCCACGTTCAACTCAAGACGGCCACTAAAATCTTCTGCGGCTGCTCTACGCGATTCGGTGACCCGCCTAATTCGAACACCTGCCCCGTTTGCCTCGGGTTGCCCGGCTCATTGCCGGTGCTCAATAAGCGAGCCTTGGAGCTGGCGCTTCGCGCGTCGCTGGCCCTTAATCTGCGAATCCAGAAAAATTCGCGATTTGCCCGAAAAAACTATTTTTATCCCGATCTCCCCAAGGGCTATCAAATTTCGATGTACGAACTGCCGCTGGCCACGCACGGCTTTTTGGAAATCGAACACGATGGCGCGGCGAAGAAAATCGGCATCACGCGGCTGCATCTCGAGGAAGACGCCGCGAAAAACTTGCACGAGGGCTTTCCGGATTCGGATCGCAACAGCTATATCGACTACAACCGCTGCGGAATGCCCTTGGCGGAAATCGTCTCCGAGCCCGACCTGCGCTCGCCGTCAGAGGCTCATGCTTATCTGAGCGCGCTGAAACAGCTCCTCGAGTATTCCGACGTGAGCGATTGCAACATGGAAGAAGGATCGCTACGCTGCGACGCGAACGTCAGCGTGCGGAGGCGCGGCGACGAGCGCCTGGGCACAAAAACCGAGGTAAAAAATCTGAATTCGTTTCGTTATCTCGAGCACGCCCTGGAATACGAAATCGAACGCCACATTTCCGTGCTCGAATCCGGCGGCCGCATCTCTCAGGAGACGCGGCTTTGGAACGTAGCGGAAGGCCGCAGCGAATCCATGCGCTCCAAGGAGTTCGCGCACGACTATCGCTATTTCCCTGATCCTGACCTGCTGCCGGTTCACGTCAGCACGAACTGGCTGACCGAAATTCAGCGCGACATGCCTGAACTGCCCGCCGCTCGCCGGCGGCGGTTCGAACAGGAGCACGGCCTTTCCGACTACGACGCGGGCGTGCTTACCGGCTCGCGAGCGCTCGGGGACTACTTCGAGGCCGTAATTCGCGCCGGGGGTCCGTCGAAGGCTTCCGCAGGCTGGATCCAAACCGAATTGCTGCGCAGGCTGAACGATTCCGGCCAGCCCGTCGAAGCCAGTCCGGTCAGCCCGGCGGCTTTGGCCGGATTGCTCGCGCAGATCGAAGCGGGGAATATAACGGGCGCTTCTGGCAAAAAAGTTTTCGCGGCCATGTTCGAAAACGGCAAATCAGCCGAGGAGATCATCTCCGCTGA
>Ga0207106_1020_pt2 | contig 42304 bp, 39 predicted proteins | sample Alteio_BWMinHeat_78_FD_153535 | JGI IMG/M metagenome (GOLD analysis project Ga0207106, IMG submission 153535) | Enriched cells from forest soil in Barre Woods Harvard Forest LTER site, Petersham, Massachusetts, United States -... | ecosystem: Environmental > Terrestrial > Soil > Temperate forest >...
TTCAAACGGGTTTGACAATAGCTTATTCAGATGGATATTCGACGGTTTAAAAGCAAATGGTGCACAATGGGATATTATCGGTATGTCTTTATATCCGTCAACCACCAATTGGTCGACCTTAAATGATCAATGTTTCGCCAACATGAATGATATGGTTTCAAGATATAATAAAGATGTAATGATCGTTGAGGTGGGTATGAGCTGGGACCAGGCGGCTATTTGTAAATCCTTTCTTTCCGATTTGATAAGCAAGGTTAAGTCAGTTAGCAACGGAAGGGGTTTAGGAGTTTTTTACTGGGAACCGGAATGCTTTAATAATTGGAACAACTATCCTCTTGGTGCGTTTGACAATAGCGGAAAACCGACTATCGCATTGAATGCTTTCAATTGATATCTTACCTAAACCAGACGTGCCTTAGCCAAACAGGTAAAATCGCAATAACAAATAACAAGTTCCAAATAACAAGAACCAAATAAATTACAATATTAAAAATTAAAATGTACGATACATCGTTTGTTAAACAGATGCATTTGGAGATATTGGATATTTTAATTTAATTATTATTTGAGATTTTGTCTCTTGTTATTTGTATTTTTCGTCAATAAGTACGGAAATTTAAGTCGTGTGGAACTAAAAACTTGCTTATGAGAGAGGCCCGCGCTTTTTTTTTATTTTATCTTTTTATCTTCTTTTTTTGCGTTTCATCAGCACAAAGTTTATCGCCCCGTAAAAAAATTAATGTAGATGATAACTGGAAATTCCATTTTGGAAACGCCGCTGATCCTGCAAAGGACTTTAATTATAGTATTGCAACCGTTTTTGCCAAATCGGGTGCAGATGGCGGAACAGCCATTGACTCACGTTTCAATGATAATGAATGGAGAACATTGAATCTTCCTCATGATTGGGTTGTTGAACTGCCTTTTGTAAATGTTCAAAATCCTGATGTTGAGTCACACGGTTATAAACCTGTTGGTGGACTTTTTCCTGAGACAAGTATAGGATGGTATCGCAAGCACTTCAATATATCCGTTGCCGATTCAGGAAAGCGCTTTCAAATTCAGTTTGATGGAATTTTCAGAAATGCCAGCATCTGGCTGAATGGCTTTTATCTCGGCAATAATTTAAGCGGCTACATAGGCGCTTCTTATGATATTACCGATTATATAAACTTCAACCGGGACAATGTTTTGGTGGTTAGAGTCGATGCGACCCAATACGAAGGATGGTTTTATGAAGGCGCCGGTATCTATCGGCATGTATGGCTGAACGAATATGATAATTTGCACATAGCCGATGGTGGTCTTTTTGTGTATGCTGACGTGCAGAACAAGAATGCAACTATTAACATAGAAACAACTGTAGAAAACAAAAACCTTTCCGCTACCAATTGTACTGTTTATTCTTATATCACTGATCGCGATGGAAAACAAATTGCAAAGTCAAAAGAGCAACCTCTTTCCATTTCAACAGATGGAAAAGAAAAGCTGAAGCAAAAAATTTTACTTAATAATGTAAGATCATGGTCACCCGGTGATCCATATTTATACAGGGTCGTTTCAGTAATTAAATCAGGAAATAAAATCGTTGATGCGGTAAAACAAAGATTTGGTATTCGCAGTTTACGATTTGATGCCGGACAGGGTTTTTTTCTCAATGGAAAACATGTAAAAATACAGGGAATGTGCAATCACCAGGATCATGCCGGTGTTGGAAGTGCCCTGCCTGATTACCTGCAATATTACCGGGTAAGGCTTTTAAAAGACATGGGCGTGAATGCATGCAGAACAAGTCACAATCCGCCGACTCCTGAATTTTTAGAAGCGTGTGATAGTTTAGGAATGCTCGTACTGGATGAGAATCGCTTGCTCAACAGCAGTCCGGAATATATAAGTCAATTTGAAAGATTGATCTTGCGTGATCGCAATCACCCTTCCGTTTTTTTATGGTCAATTGCGAACGAAGAAGGTTGGATACAGACAAATAGTTTTGGAAAACGTATTGCACAAATATTGATCGCAAAACAAAAAGAGTTAGACCCGAGCCGTACCTGTACATACGCTGCTGATGTAGCAAATGAATATAAAGGAGTGAATGAAGTGATTCCCATTCGCGGATTTAATTATCGGCAGTCTGGCGTTGCGGATTATCATCGTGATCATCCAAATCAACCTGTTCTTGGTTCAGAAATGGGAAGCACAGTTACTACGAGAGGGATATATGAAAAAGATAGTGTAAGAGGATATGTTCCTGACCAGGATATAACCTTTCCCTGGTGGTCCAGCACGGCCGAGACCTGGTGGAAACTTGCCGCACCAAATAGTTATTGGATGGGCGGATTTGTATGGACAGGATTTGATTATCGCGGCGAACCCACTCCTTTCAGTTGGCCAAATATCAATTCACATTTTGGCATCATGGATATGTGCGGGTTTCCTAAAAATATTTTTTATTATTATCAATCGTGGTGGTCAGATAAAGATGTGTTACATATTTCTCCTCACTGGAATTGGTCCGCAAGGACTCCTTCAGAGAAAAGAAAGGAAGGACAACCCATTGATGTGTGGGTGAATTCAAATGCTGATAATGTTGAATTGTTTTTGAATGGAAAGAGTCTGGGTAAAAAAGATATGCCCCTTAACAGTCATTTGCAATGGAGTGTACCATATGAACCCGGAAAGCTTGAAGCAATTGGTTATCGAAACGGGAAAAAACTTACTGCCAAAGTTGAAACAACTGATGAAGCAAATACAATAGTTGTATCACCCTCTAAAACTACAATGCTTGCTGATGGAAAAGATGCAGTGATAATAAATGTAAGTGTGATCGATCGACAAAACAGAGAAGTTCCGGATGCAGATAATCTTATTCGTTTCTCTCTTGCGGGCGATGCAAAAATTATAGGAGTAGGTAATGGCGATCCAAGCAGTCATGAACCTGATAAAATATTTGATAGTGCATGGCAACGTCATTTATTCAATGGGCATTGCCAGGTAATATTGCAATCGGGCACCAGCATTTCAATGATCCATTTTGAAGCAAAGGGAGATAAATTGCAAAGCGCTGCAACCGATATTCATACTATTCAACCGGGCATACCACATGCGGTAACATTAGTGAATGGTGGGCCACCATTGAAGATTGTTCAGACGAAACGTCCCGTTGATAAAATGCTGGGAGCAGATATTTCTTTTCTTCCCCAGATGGAAGATAGAGGAATGAAATATTCAGACAATGGTGTGGAAAAAGATGCGGTGCAAATACTAAAAGATAATGGCTTAAATTATATCAGACTTCGCCTTTTTGTTAACCCGGAAAATGATAGTGGGTATTCCCCCAAAAAAGGTTTTTGTGATCTGAATCATACCATTGAAATGGCAAAAAGAATAAAAGCTGCAGGAATGGAGTTTCTTCTTGATTTTCACTATAGCGATACCTGGGCTGATCCGCAAAAGCAATTCAAACCTGCGGCCTGGAAAGGATTGAATTTTGATCAACTGAGACAAGCCGTTTTTTCTTACAGCAAAAAAGTAATACAGTCATTGAAGAGTGCAGGTGCTGAACCTGACATGGTTCAAATTGGTAATGAAATAAATCACGGAATGATATGGCCCGAAGGTCATATTAATAATCTTGATAGCCTCGCTCAATTAGTCTATGCAGGAATACAGGGAGTAAAAGCAATTGATCCTTCCATAGAAATTATGCTGCATATAGCGTTGGGTGGTCAGAATGATGAAGCAAGGTTTTTTATTGATAACATGATCATGCGTGGAGTGCCATTTGATGTGATCGGACTTTCTTATTATCCGCGTTGGCATAGTACGCTTGAAGACCTTCGGTATAATCTCAATGATCTCGCAAAACGATATGACAAAGATGTTATCGTTGTAGAATATTCTCAATTGAAACAGGAAGTAAATGAACTTTCATTTAATGTTGTTGGCGGTCGCGGAAAGGGCTCAGCGATTTGGGAACCGTTGAATACATGGGAAGCTTTTTTTGACAGACAGGGTAAATCAACAGACCTCCTTAAAATTTACGACGAGTTGAATAAAAAATTTATTTCGCTCACAAATAAGTAATAGTTTCATATTTCAACCTCAAAATCTAAACTGCTGTTTCCATGGTACAATTTGACTGGATCATTGTATTGCTCTACTTCGTACTTGTTTCTCTTTATGGTTACTGGATTTACAGACGAAAAAAACTTGCTGAAGTAAGTTCTGCTGATTTTTTCCTGGCTGAAGGTTCATTAACATGGTGGGCGATCGGGGCTTCCCTTATCGCTTCAAACATTTCTGCTGAACAGATGACAGGTATGAGCGGATCTGGCTTTCAATTGGGACTTGCAATCTCTTCTTACGAATGGATGGCTGCACTTACACTCATTATCGTTGCAGTATTCTTTATGCCTGTTTATTTAAAGAACAGAATATTTACCATGCCGCAATTTCTAAACCAGCGATACAATGGCAGGGTGGCGATGATCATGGCGGTGTTCTGGCTGCTTCTTTATATTGTAGTCAATTTGCTATCGATACTTTATTTGGGTGCGGTCGCCATCTCAGGTATAAGTGGGTGGAACTTTCTGCTTTGTGTTATTTTCCTGGCAATATTTGCAGTTTTCATCGCCTTAGGCGGAATGAAAGTAGTAGGATATACTTCAGCGATCCAGGTATTCTTCCTTGTGTTCAGCGGTTTCATTGGTTTGTACATTGCATTGAACATGATCGGGGGCCACGCAGGCATTGCAAAAGGATTCAGTGTATTGCGATCAGAAATGTCCGATCATTTCCATATGATCTTTCAAAGAGACAATCCGAATTATAAGGATCTTCCCGGGATCAGCGTGCTGATCGGAGGTATGTGGATAGCGAATCTTAACTATTGGGGATGTAACCAGTACATTACGCAGCGTGCCCTCGGCGCCAGCTTGCCTACAGCGAGGAAAGGAATTTTATTTGCCGCATTTCTGAAAATGCTAATGCCTGTAATTATTGTTGTTCCGGGTATTGCCATTTATTATCTGTATCACCATAACATGATTGACACTTCCGTCATTAATATTACCAAAGACGGACAGCTGGTAGCTGATAGTAATAAAGCCTATCCTTCTTTATTGAAGCTATTACCAAGCGGCGTGAAGGGAGTTACTGTAGCTGCGTTTGCTGCAACAGTTATTTCTTCGCTGGCTGCCAAAGTAAATAGTATCAGTACCATTTTTACGCTGGATATTTATAAAAAAGTATTTAACAAAGAAGCTTCGGAAAAACAGTTAGTGAATGTTGGCAAGGTTGCGATCATTGCATCGATGATCATTGGGATCTTGCTCACATTTGGATTAGGTAATGCATTAATGGGTGAAGGCAAACAGGGTTTCCAGTATATCCAGGAATATACAGGATTTGTATCACCCGGTATCTTCGCCATGTTTCTTCTCGGGTTCTTCTGGAAAAAAACCACATCTGATGCCGCGCTCTTTGCGACTATCGGTGGTTTTATATTTTCAGTAATACTTAAGTTCCTGCCTGGAATGGTTGATCTCGAACCTTTGCATTCGATCGGTTTCGCAATTGCAAATACAAAAGGTGTCTTTGAAATTCCTTTCCTCGACAGGATGGCAATTGTATTTATACTCTGTGTGATCGGTATGTATATCATCAGTACTATTGAAACCAGGAAAGGTGCTCATCCGCATGGCCTGGAAATAGATGCCAAAATGTTCAAAACCTCAACCGGTTTTGCAGTCGGTGCCCTGATCATAATGGGATTGCTCCTCGCATTGTATACCGCATTTTGGTAAAAAGGAGCCGGAAAGGTTCTAATGTATATTGGTGGCAATTATAATCATCCCATTTCATGACAGATACAATAAATGGATGCATCATCTGCGGCGACAAAAGCACAACAAAGGAACATATCATTCCACGATGGCTTCAGAAGCATTTTAGTTTAGAAAATAAAGGGTTGGGGCTTTGGAACAAAAGCAATCTCCTTTACAAACAAGCAACCATTCAATTATGCCAAAACTGTAACGGCAATGTATTAAGCCGTTTAGAACTACGTATTCAAAACAACAGTGCAACTGACACTGACTATTATTTGTGGGCATTAAAAATCAGGTTTCTTTTATCAGCTAAAGACACAACTCTTCAACTTGATATAAAAGACCCAACAAAAGGCAAACTTTTATCCTTTGAAGATGGCTTTATTGGACACGAATACGTCAAACATGCTTTGCAAAATTTTGAAGCACCTGAATTTTATTTTAAGCCAAATCCTTTGGGTTCAGTTTTATTACTTGATAATCCCGTTAAAGATGATGAGTTTGGTTTTATTGACGTTCCAAATCCATATTGGGGAATAGTCATTTCGTTGCCTAATAATAAAATTTTAGCCACGCTTTTAACAGACCGCGGTATGGTAAAAAGGGAAATTGAAAAGAATTTTCAACATAAAGGAGGAATAAAAAATTACATAAAGAGCATTGCAGCAACTTCGACAAATGAGTTAATAAGAATAATAATGCTCAAATTACTTTTCAATCAGTATCAACTTAAAAATATACCGTATAACTTTTCATTGAAGGATAAAGCGATTATAAGCGGTAAAGTTCCTAAAAGTGCAAACTATAGAACACGTTTAAAAAAGGAAGTGCTTATTCATATTTGCCAGACTATTGGGCTTGACGCAAAATTTGGAATAGAAATTTATAATTCACTTCCTGATATTTACAAAGCTTAACGGCGAATACTGCCACCAATAAAATATTTGCAACAGCAGGGCTGGACATTCTTTTACAAGCGTGCCAGAATACTAATATCTTGCCATTGCAAACTGGAGCGTAAGGCGCAAATTTATTCTGTCGAAATGATGATCGGGCCGGCAGATAAAGAATCATTTTTCAAATACATCTGAACTTTGGGAGATAGCTTCGCTAATTCTATGTAGGTGTTATTAATCGCCGAAAGCACAAATACAGCCACGGTATATTTTTTGAAATTTTGTTGATGCTGTAGATTTTTATCAAATGTTAATAAGGCATGAAAGTTATTTTCGAGCATAAGTTGCAGGAGTGGCCCATTTTTTACTCCACTCCAACCCATATCCTGAATTGAATAAACTTCATGGTTTGCAAAATCAACTTTTAATCTTTTGGGTAGATTTTCGTCAAGCAGCAGTTTCATAGAGCTTCGCGACATTTTTTGAAGTCATGAGCTTATTGGCAATTTCAAGCGCTGCGATCGCCTGTTCTTTCGTCACGGTAGGAAAGTCTTCTATGAATTCGTCTATCGATACCCCCGCTTCTAAATGATCAAAGAGTGTCTCAACAGGAACACGGGTTCCTTTAAAAACGGTTTGTCCTCCCAAAACTCCTGAGTCAATATTTATGAGATCCTTTAATTCCATGTTGTGAAGTTACAAAATTGATCCGACTGAATTAAGGAATGTTCTCTGAAAATTTCGTCCTGACAATATCGTTCATCTATTGTAACTATTGTCTGATAGAAAATTTATAAATGGATATGGTATGATATTCTTTCCCTGGCTCTAAAACAGTGGAAGGAAATTTGGGTTGATTCGGTGAATCGGGAAAATGTTGTGTTTCCATAGCAAAGGCCGTTCTGAAATCATCTTTGACGCCGCTCTTAAATGTGTTCTTGCCCCGCATAAAATTTCCACTGTAAAATTGAAGACCGGGCTCCTGTGTGAATATATCCATTACGATTCCTGATTTATCACCCGTTACAGTAGCAGCATGAATAAAACCATTCTCTTTGTTATCTTTTAAAACAAAATTGTGATCATAACCTTTCCCATTTTTTAATTGCTCATTGTTATCATTAATTCTTGCTCCAATAGTTGTGGGTTTTCTAAAATCAAAAGGAGTGCCTGTTACTGGTTTAACTTTGCCAATTGGTATCAATGTTGAATCAACCGGGGTATAACTATCTGCGTTGATCTGCAAAACATGGTTGAGTATTGTGCCGCTTCCTTCACCATTCAAATTAAAAAAAGCATGATTGGTCAGATTCACAATTGTTTTCTTATCTGTCGTTGCCAGGTATTCACATTTAAAACCGTTATCAGCAGTGAGTGAATAGGTAACTTTTACATTCAAATTTCCCGGAAAACCTTCTTCCATATCTTTCGACAAATAAGTAAGAGTTAATGTTGAATCATTTGGATGTGTTGCGTCCCACACTATTGCCTGGAAACCTTTTTTTCCGCCATGTAAGGTATTCGGGCCATTGTTTGTGAAAAGGGCATACTGTTTTCCATCCAGTGAAAATTTTCCTTTGGCTATGCGGTTACCATATCTTCCTATCGTGGCGCCAAAGTAACGCTCCGTCGAATTGATGTAATCTTTCACGCTGGAAAAGCCAACTACCACATCGGCCATTTTTCCATTTTTGACAGGCACCAAAAGACTGACCAACCGCCCACCATAATTTGTGATCGCGGCAGTCATCCCGTTTTTGTTTTTTAAAATATACAGATCCGTTTTTTTGCCATCTATTGAACTATCAAAATCTTTTTTTTCCGGAACTATACTATTTGTTTTTGAAGTAGTATCACTCATTTGGGCTTGCTGAGTTGTTGAATTATTACAAGCGATCAAATAAAAAAAGCTGATACTGCTAAGTATTGAGAATATCCTATCGCCCATTTTTAATTTTGACTTTTGAATTATTTTTCACCGTTCAATTGTTTAATAAGATCAACTTCTTCCTGCTTATAAGGTGTACCGTCTTTCCTGAAAATATCATGAAACCATTCTTTAGGTTCTTCTCCACCCGGAATTGGAGTATCCCATGCATAAATAGTATTGGTTTTACCGGAAACAAACCCCCAATTGATTGCGCCTACATTTTCCTTTTTTAAAACAGGAAGTACATTGGAGAAACGACTGTTGCGTACTCGTGCCATGTACTCTGTACAGATAAGTGGTCGCCCGTTTACTTTCAACAATTGAATGACCCGCAGATGCTGATCCGGTTGTTCATAATCATGATAAGTGATAATGTCAGAATTGGCAACCTGGAAGACATTGAATTTTTCAAAATCCCAGGCCCATAACCCGGCGCTTATCGGTTGATCAGGATGAACAGAGCGTGCCCATTGAAAAATTCTGGTGAGCAGAGGAAGTGATTTTTCAAACTTTCCCGAATTGCCGGGCTCATTGTACAGATCCCAAAGAAGAATGCGTTTATCATGGGCAAAAGATTTCATCACATCTTTCACATATTTTTCCAGTGCCGGGAAATTTGTGGAATCACCTGAATAAGGATCGCCCGGATCCTGCATCCAGCCTGAGTTATGGACACCTGTTTTTGGTTCGGGTTGTTTACCTGGTTTTGGATCTTTATTCCAGCAATCATCAAAAAAAACAAAGATGGTTTGAATGTGATGACGGTCTGCAATTGAAAGATAAGTATTCACTCTTTGTTTAAATCCGTTCGGATCCTGTTTCCACGCAATGCTATGAAGAAACACCCGCATAGCATTAAACCCGATATTCTCAGCCCAACCGAGTTCGCGGTTGATCGTTGCCGAATCAAAAGTTTCTGCCTGCCACATCTCCAATTGATTGATTGCCGTGCTGGGAATAAAATCGGAACCGGTTATCCATTTATGCTGACTGTACCATTTATTTGCTTTCTCAACCGGCCAAACACCATTCGAAGCACGTGTGGCTGATTTATTTGGTTGTGATTTAATTGTTGGTGTAAGAAAAAATAAAAAACAGATTAGGACAATTGAAGCGGGTTTCATATAGCTATCATGTTTTGTTTTAAAAGAAATCAATATTGTCATTTCATTTGAAAAATATTCGTCATTTGCCGTCATCGCTTACTCTAACTATTTCTTTTTGTTTGTTAACCAGGTTGAATTTTATCAACCGATCATTATTGGTGTCGGATATCCATAATTCATTATTAATTACCAGCACATCATTGTGGTTATTTTTTTTCGATTTTTCCCCGCAACTTATCACCATGCTTACCCACTTGTAAATATCAGCCTTTGAAAATTTGTGATGTAAGAATTTTTCCTGAGCACAGGATTGCAACTTACCCGATTTTTGAACACAATTAGCCTGTTAGCCGACATATCTTCTTAATTAATGAATCTAAAGTTTTTAAAGGATCATTAAACGGGCCGCCAGGTCTGGCTATGTTAACAAATAAAAAAATTGATGAATGAAACTTACGAACGGACCGGTTTAAGCCCGTTCGCTTTCATAAATCCGGGGGTTGCCCTGGTGTTAAGTTTTGCGAAGTGAATCTATTGGGTTTGCATAGAAAGCTAATCATCAAACAATGCAACAAGAGAAAAATAAAATCAGCAACCCGATCTTGTATAGATTATTCGGCAGTACTTGGATCCAAAATCGCTTTAACTTCTTCCACACTGTTTGCGGGAAAGCCGGATTTTTTTGAATGCTCCATTACGGCATCTTTATCAGGTGCTATGTAGAGGCAATAGATTTTATCCTTTGTAACAAAACTTTGTAACCATTGCACGCGATTATTCATGCTTTTTATTGCGTTGTTGGAAACTTCAACGGCGTGTTTTAACTCCTGGTGCGAAGAATTACCAAAAGACGGAACATCTCTTTCAATGACAAACTTTGGCATAGCTTTTATTTTTATAGATTAAATAATGGTAAAGCTATCAGGATATTCTAATTATGATATGTCAAAACGGGCCAATTGTTTGTCAGTTCAGGCCGTATGCTTTTTTATAAAATCAGTCGGATAAAAATCGGTAGCAATTTTAAAGGCTTTAGAAAAAGATGCCGTATCGCTATACCCAAGTTCAAAGGCTATATCCGATATATTCTTATCACTACTTGTCAACAGTGTTTTCGCTCTTGCCATTCGTCTCTGACGCAGCCAGTCTCCCGGTGAAGAATTCATATATCTTTTAAAAGCCCTTTTAAATGTAGACGGACTCATATTGGCCGTTCGTGCCAGTTCTTCTATTGTAAAATTATAATGGCCGTTGTCGTGGATTAGTTTTACAAAAGATAGCCGCTCATTTTTACAAAGACAGGATAAATAATAATAAAAGGAATTGGAATCCTTTTCTCTCAGCAGATTTACCATTAGCTCTTTAAATTTAAACTCGAGAGAGATGCGACTTTCAGTCGTCGGATGCTTCAGATACTCATAAGATGTTATAAAAATAGATTCGATAAATGCTGAAGTTTTTAATTCCATTACAACCGGCATGTCAATAGAATCGATATTACCGTCAGTTTTTGCCGGGACAAGATCCGGGTAATTAGCCATTAATTCACTAATAACAGTATCATCAAACATAAAGATCAGCGCCCGGTAAGGTTTTTCAAGGTGTTGATGAACGATGAACCCTCCTTTGCGCACAAAAAGTAATTGATGCTGCCGCGACTCATGATAATAATTCATGGATGCATAACCCTTCATTCCTTCCGTAACATAGAGCAGGCAGTTTTTATGAGACCATACTCTTGCTTTATCTTCTGTGATCGGGCAGAGATAATCAATAAAATTTTCATCACCTCCGAACTTCAATTGTTTGAAATGACTGGAATTGGAACAAATAAAATCGTAGATATTTATCACCGGTAATGTTGTGGCCTTAAAATTACAAAATGAATTTTTATGTCTGGGACCCGGTAACTGTTTCCCTTAAAAAAGAGCGATATTTCAACTTTTCATGCAAGATCACATCGTCACCAAAATGCCTGCTATCTATGTATTGAAATTAAAGATTATACTGCTGATTTTTTATGATTTTCCCTTTACAAAAAATCATACTTGCTGCATTTAATATAGCCTTGTTGTTGGGCAGGCATTGTCCATTTATAAAGAGGAATTTTGTTATCGTCAGCTTTCATCATTTCATCTTTTCTTTTTTCTCCCGGTCTTCTTACGACAGATAATGGCTGAATTCTTTGCGGAATAAGATTTTTCTTCTCTCTTAATTTCTGGGAAGGTATAATTGCTATATCATCTGTGTAATCTATCATAGGCAAGAATTATTTGAGTTTTCCCGATAGGTATTTCAGGTGCAGAGATAAATGATCATTATTACCAGAGAGTAAATAGAAAATTAAGTTTAAAAAAAGATTTTATAAAAACCCGCTGTTGACACAACGGGATCTAATAGTTCTTTGGACATTGTGTACTTGAATGTTCATTAGTCACAGAAAATTAATCAATATATGACCACGTATTTATAGTAATTTTTCTTAGTTAATTTACGATGAAATTTCCCGAAGCTTGATCAGCCCTGTATTTCATTCGTTCATCGTGCAAGCAAACAGTTTCGGCTTTTTTGAAGTCATAAGGGCGTCATTGCATCTTATGTTTGTTCTGCAATTTAAATGCACAACCCAAACTATGCAACGCTTAATTGAGAAAATCTCTATCCGTATCGGGATTGATAAGAACAAAGCAACCGAAGCACTCCTGGTTATAACCGATCATGTCAAAGTAGAATTTCCCCTGCTTCATTCTGTTGTGGATCTCATTCTCGGAACACAAAAACTTTCCGAAGAAAGGAAACAGCCAATTATTGATTTGCCCCCTATTAAAATAATCTATAACTAACCATATGCAAATCCATCAACCCAAATCATTTTATCTTTTTCCGGAAGTTGGTTAGATATTTTTGACAAGCTTGTGGGAATAATTAACCCCGGTAATATCGAAAGATTTGCAATCTGGGAATCAAAAAAGCAAGCGAGTCATTTACTAATCGTATACGGAGCGCAATTAACGGATGACTGGAAACAGAGGTTTGGCATAAATGGAATCACCGAATCAGAATTTCAATCAAGCTTCAAGCCGAAAATAAAAGAACATAGAATTCATGGTTATAATGAATTCAATCAAAATAAAAAGTTTTTATCTTTTCTTTTTTGACCTATGAAAATCTGACAATACGGAACCAGAAAAAAAGCTGCTCATAATTGAACAGCCTTTCAATGAATAGAAAAAATCTGATTGTAACCCGTACGAGATTCGAACTTCCGAAAAATATTTTTGAATGTCAACAGTTTATGAAACCGGTATCTTCTTCGATGAAAAAATAGCTAAACACTTTCGCTTCGGTACATTTTGATTCATTTCAAGAACTATATGCAAAGTACATGAAATACTGGATAGAAACAGAAAAATGAACATGGCCGTGAAATCTCCGCCAGTCATAATAAAGAAGATTTTTTAATTTATCAGGATTATTTACACATATCTTTCCATCTTTTATTTTAATCGATTTTTCATACTTAAAATCACTTACTGTACGAATTATTCACCCAGTAGGGGTGCCAATATATTGCTTAATATTCTCTCTTGATATTTCAATAGGCCTGCCTTGGACAGTCATATCGAATTTTCGATTGACGTCAAACAATGCGTTTGCTACTCATTTTCGCAAGGGGATAAATTATTTTTTAACATCATTATTGCGCTGAAATTCGAGTAATGCACGGGCATCGTCATCGCTTAAATTCTGATCGGGCATTTTTACAAGACAAATTTCATAAAGATTTTTTGCCTGTGCATTTTTTTCGAGCATTTCTTCTGTATTCGTGACAAAATTCATAATCCATTCAGGTGTTCTGCGATCTGTAACACCCTTCCAACCCGGTCCTACCAATTTTTCATCAGTAAGCTTATGACAAGATGCACATTTCGAATCATAAATGTTTTTTCCCTCATCTACCATTTTTTTATCAAGAGGATAAGTTAACTCAACATGCTGAAATTTTCCGACTCCCGTTTCTTCATTGTCGTTGCTGGTAGCAGGTGTGCTAGTAGCCATTTTTGCATCTGAATTTCCTGAAGCAGTGTCGGTTTTAGGAGGAGGTACGTAAGCGGCAGTATCATTTGACTCCTTTGTGTTGTAGTCTGAAGATGAATTACAGGAAATGATAAAAGCAAAAGCAGCGATTATAAGCACTGATAATAAAACTTTTGAGTTCATAAATAGTTGATTAAACTTAGAAAGATTATACGCAAAAATATGCCTGGCAGTAATTTCCCGTGACAATAAAAAAGCCATTGATTAAAGCAACGGTATTCCTTAAGTACAGTATATTTTTTTTGCTATCATTATTGCGCTAAAATTCGAGTATAGAACAGCATCATTCATTGCTAAACTCTGATTAGTCATTTTTGCAAAAAAAATTTAATAAAGCCTTTTTGCCCTTCTTGTTCTTCGCAAGCATTTTGTCAACGCGTGTTTGGTTTATCATGCTTTTCCTTTAACCTGATCGTTTTGATTTTTCCCTTACATATTATCAGCTATTAAAAATATAATACCAATGGCAATCCAGAAAGCACCATCATCCAGTTACGGGTTCTAAATGCCTCGAGTGCAGAAACTCCGAAGAACAGAAAAAACACTGCAACGCTTGTCCGAGGCTTTAATATTTTCATTTTCTTAAAATTTAATTCGTCAAATGAAAAGATATTTGTCTTACACAACGTTTCGTTGTCGAAAATGTTTATTTTTTGTCTTTTATATTCCAAAATGTTTAAATGCTTCATAGACAAAAAATACTGGCCAAACAATAGCTTTTAAAAAACCAATTATACCAGCTAAGAAACCTGAAGCAGTTGAAATAAAATAAATTGCCGCTCCAATGAATCCCAATCCATAAATTGCACTTGAAGGGGCATTTCCCTGAAATTCTTTTTTCATTTATTTATCATTTAAATGTTTTTTCCTATCGTTTAATGGTAAACATTTTGTATTGCTATTAAACCAGGACAAAAAGAAAGTTAAACCCGACATACCAAAATAATTGGCTTTAAAAATAATCCGCGACTATAAAATTCCTTATTTTGCTTTCCCACTCACTTCATGACTGTTGATCAGTCCAACATAAAAAAATTGCGCTCGCTCGCACACTATATCAGTAAATTAGGGTCTGATTGGGTATTAGAAGTGGTTAAGTTTTTTTTGATTGTAAATCAATGGGTGGTTTTTAGAAAATCGACTATTTTATTTTTTTCATTTTCTGTAATCAATGCCCTTGTTTGCATGTGCATGCCAACAGTTTCCCATTGCTCAGGTGAGTAGGTTGATGGCGATGGGGTATTGTGGCATCTTTGACAATTTTCACCCCACAACTGAACACCAGTCTTAGCTGCTACTTCCTTTGATGGAGTGCACCCATTGATAAATAAGATTCCAAAAACGACAAATACCATAAGCAATCCGAGGGTTAATAAATAATGTGATTTATCGGTTTTCATATTAAAAAACTTTAAAGTTGAATAGAAAATTGTAAGTACAGAGTGTTGGTTTCTGTTTTGCCTGTATATGCATTTAATAGCTTGCTGGCGGTGCTATTACCTGTGAAAGTTTCATAAGTAAATTTAATCACACTCCTCCAGCTTAACCAATAATCCAATCCAATTGAAACTGAGTGCTGATCACTTCCCCAGGTAGAATTGGAGGGAGTATTATAACTGGTATATCTGCCGGCTACTTCGAAATCCTTCAAAAAGTTTTTTACACCCCCCGGCCTGACCGCGCATTGCGCAAACCCAGCTGTGCTGTGGTTATTGAATGTATAGGTTTGAGTGGCATCAAGAGGGTTTACATAGTTTACATCGCTGATATTTACAATGTTGTATTGTGCTTTAATATTTACAAAAATGGGATTGAAGGTTTTTACATAATTCAAGTCAAAGGCGTACATATTACCTTTGGCATTTTCAAATTTCGATCCAGCGTCTCCCACTTTGCCAAACATGCCGGAAACACCAAGTTCCAGGGATGAGTTTGAAAATGGAAGTAGTCCTACACGGGCAGTTATGGTTTTATTATTATTATTGTCACTAATATTACCACTAGTCAATGTGCCGTCAGGTAACAATTGGTTACCATTACTAAGTGCTACATCATAATTCATTTTCATACTACCAAATGATAAGCCGCCCTCTGCTTCTATGCCATAGTCAGTGGGCGTCATGCCCGCAATTCCCATTGGATCAGTAGCTAATTTATCAATCCAGCCTGCGGCCAATCTTTTAGAATACGCTCCAAATGGTAGCACAAAGTAACCTGCTCTTATAATTAGATTCGGTGCAGCAAAAAAGGAAACGTCGGCCCAATTAACACCCAATCCGTTATTACTAAAAGATGGTTCAAACTCCATTAAGAATTTATTGCCATGGCGCCATAAAAACATAGGACTAAATTCATAATGGTCGGCATCGCCTAAACTATTGGTTTTAGCGGTAGTGGCGATTCCATTTAAAGTGTTAGTTGTTTTGATGTCCGCGAAACCAATAGTGGTTAAGCCCACTACCATAATATGGTCGTTTCCGGGTTTATTATAATTGACCTGCTGTTCCAGAGTGGTTAACCTATTCAGAATTGCAGAATCTACAACTGTATTGTTTTGTGCAAATAGATTAGTGCAGCTGCTAACCAAAAGAATGGAAGGGAACACCCATTTATTAAAAAAAATATTTCGCATTCCTTATAATTTTAAAGATTAAATTCAACGGATTTAAACAATAATTTTTTTATTTGTGTTTTGCTAATGTGCGGATAAAATTCACAACCTGCCATCTTTGAGTTTCAGAAAGAGTGGTTTTATAAGTTGGCATAGGGTTATTGCCTTCGGTGATAATCCAGAAAAGAGCACCATCCGTTTGCTTTTGAACAAAATCTGAAGTATGATCAGCCGGAGGTTTGGACAGACCGGGTGCTGCAATGCCGTCTCCTTTTCCTTTGCCTCCATGACATGGAACACAATATGAAGTATAAATTTTTTTCCCTTCAGAAGTAGCCCCCGCATTTCCATTCAATGGATTCTTTATAGCATCAGCTGATGGAGGTGCAGGAAATTTACGGGATTGTGAAAATGCACTACTGAAAGAAAAATATATCAAAAGGGTTATTGTCAAATTTTTGACTATCATACTTGGATATTTTTTCAATAATTAAATAAATTTATTTTGTTTCATAAATGAATAGTATAAGCCAACTCATGTTGACACATGACTTTGCAGACCTATCCTTATAAGTAGTGCAAAGTTGAACTCTTTGTATTTTAAAATTGTTACATGACTTTTTAGAATTGTTACATAATTCACACTTTAAGCCAGGCAAGACAGTTAAATTTATTTGTTGGTGGAAAACAATTAATAGCTTTACTCTTCACTTATTAAAATTTGATGTATGAATCGCAAATTTTTGTTCGCCATTTCTGCCTTTATAAGCTTTTTGGCAATAAGATGTAGTTCTGATACACAAATGAAAAAACCGGAGGATAAAATGACTTCTGGCAATAAGGATACAGTCGTTATCTCTCAGGGAGTGAATTCCAAAGGAATAGGCAGGTTTAAAGAAATTAAATTGAGTCATCCTTTGGATGAAAAGATGATCGCGAGCGGCGAAATCATTTACAATGCAAAATGTTTTGCCTGCCATAAGCTTACTAATGAAAAACTGGTCGGACCTGGCTGGAAAGGAGTCACAGACAGAAGACAGCCGGAATGGATTTTGAATTTTATAACTAATACCCAGGTAATGCTGGACAAAGACCTGGTAGCTCAATCTGAGATGGTAACGTGCGTTGTTCGCATGCCTAACCAGGATCTCACTGATGAACAAGCACGGCAGATGCTGGAGTTCATGCGAAAAAATGATGGGAAAAATTGAAAAGCTTTTACCTATCAATATATTATTCCTGCTATTTCTGCCCGAATTCTAAAAAGAGTTCGTGATTTCATTCTTGCTATAAAAATTAATATTGCTCCTGTCATCAGTAGGATACTTATTCCCCAAAGAAGCCAGGAGAATAGGTAACTGCTTTTTAAAAACATGGCGCCAAGTCCTTGAAGCATTAGTGTGATCTCATTGCATACAATACCTGACATAAATACAATGATCGCATACCCGGTTACTTTTATTTTAATGTTCAGCATATTTTCTTGTGTATAATATGCAAGTATAAAAGGAGAAACGAATCCGAGGAATACCAGGTGTAGAAAACCAATAATGACAGGCCTGTCACCAAATACTGCACTTCCAACTAAAGGAAAAATAGTAAGGCTTTGCAAAAACATTTTTAAAACAAAAGCTCCGGTTGAAAGTAAAAAGATATAGCGAACCACCGGTACCGCCAGCTTAGAGAATTTTAAGACTGGTAATGCCAAAACAATAAACCAGCTAACACTTACAAAAATTAAAATACTGCCTGTAATCGCAATAACACGGAAAAAATTATTAGGGTCTTGCCAGAGAAAGGAAAGAAATAATGAGGGGAGTATTGAGACACAAAGTAAAACAGAGAACCGGTAAAAGTTTAGTTGAGTTTTTACTGAGATTTTCGAATAAAGTTTGTGAAATAGCAAAGCAAAAACAGCCAGGGTGAAAAAACCATTGTACTGCAAATGCAGATAGACATATAATGCATCGCGATATAAAGTAGCGTGGATTGATTTTGTTGCGTGCAGCCATGCCAGTGTAATGGGTCCGGCAGAAGACAGGATCAGGGAAACGATTGCAGAAATACTTAGCAGTCGGGCAGTCTTATTTATTCTGATTTTCTGAATATCCTTCACGAACATCAAACCGAAAGCATAGGTGACTAATATAAAAAGAACAGAAAAAAAACCAGCTAAAAAACTGTTATTGTTAAAAAGCAGTGTCAATAAAATACCAAATGAACTCAAAACAATTCCCGCAAACAACCATTGGTAAATGGGTCTTTTGTTAAACGGCTCAGGCAATAGTTCTTGCACAAATAAGAACAATAAAGCCAGCGTCACCCAGCCATCAAAGGCAAAATGGGAATGCGCATCCAGCAAATGGAGATAATTAATCCACGGTAATGAAAATAATATTTTACTTCTTAAGGCAAAACCAAGGAACGCTACGATGCAGAGATTTAGAATGGAGAGATCTACCCAAAAATTTTTGTTCCTCATTTATTCTGGTTTTTGTTTCCGCGCGTGTTCTAAAGGGGGTATTAAATTGTCCTGCTGCTATCTATGACACCAATGGCCTCCGGAATTTTATTTATCACCAGTCAACGCCTCAAAAAATAATTTGTAAAGCTATTAAATATAGCGACTCATTTATCTCCGCTGTTAGTATCGAGCCAGCCCATATTGTATAGAATATATATTGACCTATCTTGAAGAAAATTGAGTGACGCTCTGTGTTGCGTATTATAAATAATAACGACCTGGCAAATATCCCATCTCTGCTACATAAGGGTTTGATATTTAAAAGCGCATGTTTCAAACTATCCAATCACCGCAATGACAACCCTTACGGGATCCGAACCCATCGCTTAAAGTATTTGATTCTCAGTGTTTCTTTGGAAACAAATTCTCATGTACATTGAAATCTTTCCTGTCTTAGCATTTTTCTTTAATTCGTTCAGGTAAAAACTGATAGACGCTTTCATATTTTTATTTTTTGTGAAACAAACGATTTTGGTGAAACCCTGGTGAACCAAAAAATGACGAAAAGCGTTTTTAATCGTTTCAAAGCGAAAATGAAAATCCCCGCCATTGCTGATTTTGCGGGGATTTCGATGTGTACCGAGTTGTACTGAAGTTATCTTTAGTAGCCCGTACGAGATTCGAACCTGCTTAAATGTATTTGAAAATCAACAATCTTGAACAAGGAATTCGTAGTCGGTGAAATTCTGGTGAAACAACTTCACTTTGTCACGTTTTGATTCAATAAAGAATTATCGGCAAATTAAGTCAAAAAATTAAATTGAAAATTCATTATTCCTATTTGTTAATAATTGTCAGCAGGAAACATTCATGCGTAAGAAGAAGCAACTCGAAACTCAATCATTGCTTAAGGGAAGAATTAAAAAATTTTGGAAGCATCATTTATCAATGAAGTAACACTATTACAAGCACTGTTACTATGTTGCTCGAATTAATACTGAAGAGAGGAGGATTCGTTATTATTCTTTATTGTTTAAGACCGTATACGACTACGTGGTTTGAAAATGTTGCTAAGTAAACATGCCCATTAGCAACAGTTGGTGACGAAAACTTGGCATAGTCACCCACAAAGTCATTTGGATTTTGCGTGCTGTTCCACAGCTCTTTGGTAATGTCGTTCGCATCAAAAGCCCTTAATATGCCCGGTCCCTTCACATATCCGGCACCAGTATTTACTTGATATGCCGCCCAAAGAATACCGGTTCCATTAGCAATGCCGTTTGAGGAAACAGAAAGCTCGGCTCCTGATTGTCCAGAGGGACCATTCTGCGTTGAAACGACCTGGCTGTTGTCAAAAGTATTGCTGCTACGGTTGAATGAAAGACCACGCAATTGATCGTTTTCACTCCATACAAATACAAATTCATTGTTGCCGCCTTTATAATAAGAGGGTTGACAATGCAAGTTCACATTTATCGGTACGGTTTGCTGCACCTGGTTTGATGCTGAAGAATAGCCCCCCATGTTATCCTTATTTAACAAATACAAATTACCGTCTTTGCACCCGGTAAAGTAATAGTTGGAGTTCGGTATTAGAAAAGTGCCCATTACGCCGTAATCAAGATCATTCACGTTGAGGTTATAATAATTTGTTGGAGTAAAATAACTGCTAATTTGTAAGGTATCGCCTGCCGGTGTAAGCTTTAAAGCGCTTTCTGATCTGTTCCTGAGATCGGTAGGGTTAGGGTTAGGGCCGTTATCGGCCGTTCCATTTCCGGTAGATGAAAAGAAATTACCCTGTCCAACTGTTCCATTGCCGGTGGTGATATAAAGGTTGCCCAGCGCATCGGCTGCCATGCCCATTCCACTTTCCCATATACCGCCATTTTCACCATCCGGAGTATCATTGTAAACAGTTATTTGTTTCATTGTTTTTGCGTCATAGCCTAGTATCCATCCATGATAGGGATTCCAATCGCAATGACTGGAATAAGTAATGTAAACGATACCATTAACAAGTGTTAAACCCTGTCGCTGGTTATTGCGCATTGGGTCAAAGCTGACAACATTATTAACGCTGCCGTCACCACTGCCTCTTACACTGGCGCTTATTTGCACCGGGCTGCCTGGTTGCTCGGCGCCTGTAACTATATTTATACCATGCAGGTATTGCACAAACTGACTACCATCTGTGCTGCGTGCTACAAAATAAATGATTTGAGCAGATGAATCAATTACCGGTGTGCCCACTATACCAATATTACTTGTAAAATCTGTATACGGGTTACACCAGCTTGATGACATGTCAGTATGAAATGGCGGACGCATTCCCGGAATAGTATAATTCTTTTTCCAGAATAAATGTCCATTGTCCCCATCATAGGCGTATACAGTATTATTGACTGTTGCAAGGAATACTACGTTATGCTTGCCTGTATCGATGGCCATGTTTGCAACTACAAGAGGTTGGGCATAAACCTCATCATCGACATCCAGTGTAAATAATTTGCCGAAGTGAGCCGGGTTTACATTCGTTGTCGTAAGACTTGTTTCCTTGTCATTAAGCCCAGCCCTGGTGTTATCGTTATGTTGAGTGAGCACAGAAATATGCTGGTTATTTGTTACTGGTATAGGTATAATTACAACAGGCCCTCCTCCGGTAGTTTTGTTTTTTGAACAGGCGGTAAAAATTGCTATCATTAAGGTAATAAATAGAAAATTTTTGTTCATATGTTCTGCGGCTTAAATGAATAATGATTTAAATCCTGAGAAAAAATATTCAAAAACTAATTTTACGTATCAAGTTATTCTGATAATCGGCAACATATACATTGCCATCCTGATCAAGAGCTACTCCGTAAGGTTTGTAAAAGCTAGCCGCTGTGTCGCTCCCATTTACGGCACCACGCACTCCATTTCCTGCTAAAGTAATGACGATACCATTAGGGCTGATTTTACGTATAATATTATTTCCCATGTCAGCCACGTATATATTATCCTGTTTGTCCAAAGCAATGCCCGCGGGGTGAAAGAATGAAGCATTAGACCCGCTGCCGTTGGCCACGCCCTTTTCCTTTTTACCGGCAAGCGTTTTTACAACTCCCTCAGGGCTTATTTTGCGTATCATGTTGTTATAACTGTCAGCCACATACACGTTGTTGGCAGAATCGACGGCGATGCCCCATGGCAAGTAAAACGAGGCTGAAGATCCTATACCATCATTTGAACCCGGTATACCACTGCCAGCGAGGTTAGTTACTTTGCCACCGGGACTTATTTTTCTTATCAGGTTATTGGCCCAATCGGCTACATACAAATTGCCGTTTAGATCCACGGCGATTCCGGACGGGTTATCAAACCTTGCAGAACTGTCCTTGCCTGGAATGAAACTATTCTCTCTTCGACCAGCAATGGTTGTTACAACACCATCCTCGCTTATCTTGCGAATAAGGTTGTTATGAGTGTCGGCAACATAAACATTGCCTTTTCTGTCTACCGCCACAGCTTCAGGATTGAAAAAGGAGGCTGTAGCCCGTGGTCCATCCGCGGAACCCACAGCATTACTGCCTGCAAATGTTTTTACTATGCCATTTGGATTTATCCTTCGAATAAGATTATTATGGGAATCGGCTACATATATATTTCCCTTAGAATCTGCGGCTATTCCCATCATATTTGAAAAACTGGCTGTTTTTCCTTTACCATCAACTGAACCCATTAGGCCACTACCCGCAAAAGTTGTCACAACAGGATGGGAATGCTTGTTATTGCAGGCATCAATAAATGTTGTAACGATCAATAACAAGGAAAATGTTTTTTTCATATGACATCAAACATTGAAGTAAGCAAGCTCATGGGGTATTTTCAAATTTAAATCGAAAATAAACAGAGAACAAACAATATACTTGTAAATCGGAGACGGGGTAGTAACCACATTAAAAATCGTTTAGAAAAACCGAGTGGTTAGTGTATTTTCAGAGACCTTAAAATTTTTGATATAAATTATTCTGAAAGAGAAGAAATTTCCGCGTTGAGCCGGCTTTCCGCTTTTGTTCTTTGGAAACAAATTCTCATGTACATTGGAATCTTTCCCGTCTTGGCATTTTTCTTTAATTCGTTCGGGTAAAACTGATAAACGCTTTCATATTTTTATTTTTTGGTGAAACAAACGATTTTGGTGAAACCCTGGTGAACCAAAAAATGACGAAAAGCTTTTTTAATCGTTTCAAAGCGAAAATGAAAATCCCCGCCAGTGCTGATTTTGCGGGGATTTCGATTTGTACTGAAGTTATCTTTAGTAGCCCGTACGATAAATAGGTTTTTCTGAATCCATGGTTAAATACCAAGCGGTACAACCTTTCTGAAAGTCGTTGATTTTCCTTCTCCTGACTTTATCTGCCTTTGTTCTTACAGTAGCCGTTACTTGAACGGAACTTTTACCTAAGTATTTCTAAGTTGGATAAAGATGCTACTTCAAGCATTAACATTTCTTTATGAATTTTTCTAGAAAACTGGGTTTAGTACGAAGTAAACAACAAAGCTACAAATATGTACTACGTCAGGGCAAGAAAAAGAAAATTAAAGAGTGGAATTTACAGTTGGTATCTCGATCAGCACATCAACGGGGTGAGAAAGGCTGAATGGCTTGGCATCTTCACAGTTGAGCCAAAGACTTCCATGGATAGAATTAGGAACAAGGAAGCAATGGAGTTAATTAAACGAATCATTTTGGAACGACAGAGGAATTTTATCCAAGATAATCATGGGCTGGATGAAAAGATTAAATCAAACATGAATTTTATCGAATACTTTGAAACTTATATTGCCTCCCATCAAATTTCTGATGTAAGAATGTACATCAGCGTTCTTAATCGTCTTATCAAGTTTGTAGGCTCTCGCAAATTATACTGTTTTGAGATCACAGAATGTTTCTTAGAAAGTTTTAAAACAAATCTTGATGCTGAATTGAACGGGACGACGCCATATAATTACTTCAAGAAATTACGAAAGCTATTAAAGGAAGCAACAAAGAATAAGTTGTTCAGGAGCATGCCGGGGGAATATTTAGTGAACACCAAGAAAAAAAGTAAAGAAAAAGATGTGCTGACACTTGAGGAAATCAACATTTTGAAAGAAACAGAATGTCCAAATATTCAAGTGAAGCTTGCTTTTCTTTTCTCATGTTTTACCGGACTACGTTTTTGTGATGTTAATAAACTGTCGTGGAAAAATATAAAAGACGATAAAATTGAAGTCATACAAAACAAAACAGGCGAAAAGGTTGAAATTCCACTAAACGATAAACTGCGGGGATTTATTGGGATACGAAAATCAGATGATTTGAAAGTATTTAGATTGCCAAGTCATACCAGTGTCTTGAAGTCATTAAGGAAATGGGTAGAGAAGGCAGGAATAAACAAGCAGCCCAGCTATCATAGCAGCCGCCATACTTTTGGAACTAATCTAATTGGTAGCGGAATTGATGTTGTGACAACTTCAAGATTGATGGGACACACAAGCCTGCGCTACACTAACGGTTATATCCGGATAAATGAAAAACTAAAGCAAGAGGCAATCAATCGGCTGACTGCAATTTTATAGCTCATTCCGTACACCTTAAGTGGTAGAAGAAATTTTGATAAACAAGAAGACCAGTATTTTTTTCAAGTTGGTGACATACTTTTTTTTATTCTGCGAAGAATTAGGAGAAACACAAGGCAGCTATCAGCAACTGATGGTTTCCTTTCACCCCAAATTTTATATTTATGTCAAACCCAACATTCAGAGAAATACTGATTGAAATCCGTGATTCAGCACGGCTTTCAAAGCCTTTCTTAACAACCAAAGAAGTAAGCGTTTACACGGGACTGACAGTAGGATATATTTACCGCCTCTGTTCAAATCGCCAAATCCCATATTACAAATGTCCAACCGGAAAGATTCTGATTTTTAAACGTTCTGAAATCAATGACTGGTTGAGCCAGTGTAAAGTTTACACTCTGAAACCTTAATAGTAAGCGGTAAATACCCTTAAAATTTAAAATAATTATGTTAGATACAATAACAGTTGTTCTGGAACCTGGAGAGATAAAGGATTTCAATTTGGAAGAAATCAAAGGCAAACTGGAGCCAATGGATTCCCTGAAGGAGGAATTAAATCCCGATGTATTCATTGGAAGAATAAACAATCTCACTGTTCAATTCAAAAGAGGCAAACTGTATATTACAGGAAGTATTCCAAAGGCCATTTATCAGAACAATTTAATCATCCCCAGCATTGATGAAATACTTTGCTGTTTTGATTTGATCAAAGAAATATTTGGACTGCCCATTAAGCTTGCACGTATTGTTGGAATTGATATTGGGTACAATTTTGAAATGGATCATCCAGTACAAAAATACCTTGACTGTTTGACTGAAACACCAGGATTCACTCGTATCAGGCACAAAAACAAAAACTCTGTTTATTATATGCGAAGCAATTATACACTTATCTTCTATGATAAAACAAAGGAAGTAAAACGGAAACGGTATAGTGAATCAACCTGCAATCTTCCAGAAGGCTTTGAAGACAAATATGTACTAAGATATGAGATCAGATTTCGCAGCAGAATTGATTCTTCGTTCAAATTTGGGGTTGTTCGCACCTTACTATTACATTCTCTAACATTCAGAAACGAACTCTTGCAGAGATGGGAAAAGTATTATTTTGAAATAAACAAGGCTCTGAATTTGACGCTTGAAGCAGGGATCAAAAACCTACCTGCATTTAAAAACCAAATTGCTTTAAATGGAATAGGGCAATTGGGTGGAGTGAAACGCTTGGTTGAGGCGGTAAAGGATTATTGGAAGGAGGGCCACATTGAAAAGAAGACATATGATTCAATGCGCAAATGGATAAAAAAAATTTCAAAGAATGATAGCCAGTTTGCTGAACTTGATTACATAAAGGAGTTAAATGAAAAAATATCTCGAATTAAATCTTGGTGATTTAACGATAAGCATTTTAGACTGTCAAATTTTGGCGATAAATTTTGCTGCTTAATTATCCAATTCCTTTTAGATCACCAAAATTTAATGGCAAACTTTTGTGAATTCGACATTCAAAAAATAAAACTGAGAAACCGGCAAAAACTATTTACGCAACCCGGTTTTTCTTTTTTTGAGAGCTTCTGAAGTTGGCTTATCAGGAAAAAAATCCCTTGGAGAGCATTTGAATTCTTTTGCCAGTTGATTTATATGATTCATGTTGTATTTCGCGGGATGATTAGGTGATTCAACTTGCCCTATATAGCCTCTTGATAAATCCAGCGCCAGAGCAATATCGTCTTGAGATTTGTTTTGCTCAATGCGCTTTTGTCTGACTACGTTGATAACGTATTGTTCAAACCTTGTCTTGTAAGCCGATGGCATCAGGGCGAAGGAAAGAAAATCCTTTTCTGATGTTGCCTATATTTATATAAGCAAATTTTTCGATCTTAGCCTTTGAACATCTAAATCAAATGAAAATGGAATCAAATGCAGCTTTTCCAGAAACCAAAGGAAAATTATTCAGATCACCTTTGATAAATCAAATTGGAGCTTGGATGTCTTTAATTATGGTTGCTTGTAATAATCAACCTAAATCCAATAATGAAAACGTAATAAAAGCAGCAGAAATTGAAAAATCTAAACAAGATCTTATAGGAAAACAATATCTATTAAAGAGCAATGATTATGCTGAGTTTAAATATGATAGACTATACTCTCAAGAAGGCAATAGCTATTTAACAACTTACAAAAATTACAATCCTAATACTGGGAAAGCAATTCATAAAATCACAGCGAAATATAATCCTCAAACTAATCTTGTTACCGTTACTGTTAAGGCTTTATTTGGTGGAGTATTTGCTCCAGATAACATAGTTTATAAAGTGAAGGTTAAATCAGAATTTAAAAACGATCAAACTTCCTTTGGCAACAAAAGCTATATAGAAGCATTCGTTGGAAAAGGAGAAGTTCCTTGGGAAATTAAACTCCAATTTGTAAACAACGACTACACTTATGTTAATATCATTGAAGTTTGTACTCGTGAAGGTGCGGATGCTGAATGGTATTTACTTGATTAATTTCGCAGTTACTACGACGTACTAAACAATATCAGAAAGGTATAACACTAATTGATTAATTCTTGACACCCAAAAAAAATTTAGTACTTACGGCATATGTCATAAATTAGAGTGTATGCAACCAATTTGAAGTCTCTGAGAGATTGAATAGATTGAAACTTGCAATCCTAATACCATGACAATTAAAGCTTTTTTTGTAACAGCACTTATTATTTCTTTTTCATTGCCGTCTTTTTGTCAAACCATTGAAGATGCAAAAGATTTTCTTAAACAGCAAATAGAATCAAATCCGACAAGTGACAAATACACTCAATTTTTATTATTTGCTAATGAAGTATCAAAAGAGAATTCAGATTATTTTACAAAACAAAAATTTGATACGTCTCTTTACAAGCAAATTTGTATTCAAAGCGAAACATTAAATTTTAGAGGGGAAAGTGTTAAAACAAAACTTAATGCTTTTGATGTTTCAGGAATAAAAAATATCGTGGTCACATCTCAAGACCTTTACTCTCAAATATCAATATATTTAAAAGATGGTTTTACGAACGTATTTACAGAGGTAAATGATGCAAAAAGCACAGTGGAAACTAATTACTTGAATAAAGCTGTTTTTTATATAAAACAAGATAAAAGTTTAGGAGAGCGAATTGCTAAAAGTCTATACTTTCTATCCAAACAATATGGAGGTTCGCCTAATGAAACATCAGCATTTTGATTTAAAAGCTAAAAGAATCCAGAACAAAGGCCGACTTTATTGTTGAACATGAACACTTCATTATTTTTAAAATGACATTGGACGAAGAACAAGAGTTTAAAATTTTAAAAATTCTCATAGAGCAGAAGATTGACAGCTTTACTTTTCAATCATTGCCACAAGAATTAAAAAGTATTATAGGCAGTGGTGATTGGAATATTATTCGTCAAATGTCCCGTAAAGGACTTTTCTTAGACGTTGATACTTTTGCTACAAAATTTGAAGTAACAAATGCTGCTAAATCAAAATACCTTTCTTTCAAAAAGAAAAAGCGACTCGAATTTGTTAAGGCAATAGCTTTCTGGTTGACACTGATTGGTGCTCTTATTTCTGCAGGATATGCCGTTGCTACATATTATGCAGATGGAGGTACAAAATATCAAAAATCAACTATACCGTTGACACTGCCTGTGAAACCCCAATTGGACACAGTACAGAAATTATTACAACCTGCTCGACAGGATACCACAAATTCCAAGAAAATTGCTCTACATAATGATTCCTTGTTGCCGACACAAAGTCCAAAATAAAATAACACAACAAAATTATGAAACGACTTTGGTTGCATGCAACAGCAGCATTTGTGCTATTGGGGCTGACAAATACTGCCCTTCAGCATTTGTAATTCTAATCAACTTCAGTGATTTGGCCGCGATAAAAAAAAATTTACGGCCAACACCCATAAAAAAGAAAAGAAAGGAAACTCAGAGAAATTTCCGAAGTTAGTCTTGCCGTTACTCGGACGTTACTTAAGAACAAAGAAAGAGCCTTGTAACTTTGACCGATACAAGGCTCTCCATGAAAGGTTTAGTAGCCCGTACGAGATTCGAACTCGTATCACCACCGTGAAAGGGTGGTGTCCTAGCCCTTAGACGAACGGGCCCTCTTCATAACCCAAAGATTGTCCTTTTAAAGGACGGCAAAGATACTTGGCGATAGTTTTTTAGCCAAAATTATTTCCTTTCATCGCTGCCAGGTACCGATGAAAATCCTGCTGCAACGGGATTAAATAGAATTCGGTTGCAATCGGGCATCTAACATACTTACTTCATGAAAATCTGATACAGTCAAACATCAGTAGTTTTCATAACTTTGCCCCGCAAAAAACTTTAACTCTAAACGTAAAATCTTAAACGGATCATGAGCATAGTAAAAGTAGCCATCAACGGATTCGGTCGTATCGGCAGACTGGTATACCGGCAAATCTATAACATGGAAGGCATTGACGTGGTGGCCATTAATGACCTGACTAGTCCTAAAGTATTAGCGCATCTTTTAAAATATGACAGTGCACAGGGACGCTTCAATAAAGATGTAAAATCAACTGAAGATTCAATTGTAGTCAATAATGAATCGATTAAGATATATGCTCAAAAAGATCCTTCACAAATCCCCTGGAAAGATCATGATGTTGATGTTGTATTGGAATGTACCGGTTTTTTTACCGATAAAGCTAAAGCAGAGACTCATTTAAAAGCAGGCGCTAAACGTGTTGTTATTTCAGCGCCGGCTACAGGCGATCTGAAAACAATTGTCTTCAACGTAAACCATAATATTCTTGATGGCAGTGAAACAGTCATCAGCTGTGCATCATGTACTACCAATTGCCTCGCTCCAATGGCACAGGTGCTTGACGAAAAATTCGGGATCGTAAATGCATTCATGACTACAGTACATGCATATACAAATGATCAAAACACGCAGGATGCACCTCATCCAAAAGGTGATCTCCGCCGTGCGAGAGCTGCCGCACATAACATCGTTCCGAACACGACCGGTGCGGCTAAAGCTATTGGACTTGTGTTGCCAAATTTGAAAGGTAAAATGGATGGCAATGCTCAGCGTGTTCCGATACTTACAGGTTCTCTTACTGAGCTTACCAGTATCTTAAATAAAAAAGTTACGGTGGATGAGCTGAATGCTGCGATGAAGGCTGCCGTAAATGAAAGTTATGGATATACTGAGGACGAGATCGTAAGCAGCGATGTAATTGGTATGACCTATGGTTCTCTGTTTGATAGCACACAGACGAAAGTCCAGACTGTTGGAGATACACAATTAGTTAAAACAGTTAGCTGGTATGATAATGAAATGAGTTATGTAAGCCAGCTTGTACGTACTGTGAAATATTTTGCAGGATTGATCTCAAAATAGATGACAGATGATAACTGACGACTGATAAATGTAATTATCATCTATCACCTATAAAACTATCATCAAGAAAATAGTTTATGTCAAAATTTTCTTCTTACAATTTTAAAGGTCAAAGAGCATTGATCCGCGTTGATTTCAATGTTCCATTGAATGATAAATTCGAGATCACAGATGATACAAGAATAAAAGCCACCATTCCTACGATTAGGAAAATCCTTAATGATGGGGGAAGTGTAATTCTTATGAGTCATTTAGGACGCCCGAAGGATGGACCGACTGAGAAATATTCATTAAAACATCTTGTAGTTCATCTTAGAAAATTATTGCAGGGCGCAACCATACTTTTTGCAAAAGATTGTATTGGAGAAGAAGCAGAGCAAATGGCAAAAGATCTGCAACCCGGAGAAATCTTATTGCTTGAAAATTTGCGTTTCCATAAAGAAGAAGAACAAGGCAATAAAGACTTCGCTCAAAAATTAGCAAAACTCGGTGATGTATATGTGAATGATGCATTCGGCACTGCTCATCGTGCTCATGCATCTACAGCAATCATTGCAGATTTTTTTCCTGCTGATAAGAAAATGTTCGGTTTGCTGATGGAAAACGAAGTGGCCAGTGCAGAAAAAGTTTTACATGGTTCACAAAAACCTTTTACTGCTATCATCGGTGGAGCAAAAGTTTCAGACAAGATATTAATTATCGAAAATTTATTGGAGAAAGCCACCGACATTATTATTGGTGGCGGCATGGCATATACCTTTGAAAAAGCGCAGGGTGGTAATATCGGCAATTCACTTTGTGAGGAAGACAAGATTGAAACTGCAAAAGAATTATTGGCAAAAGCTGAAGCAAAGGGTGTTTGCATTCACTTGCCTTCTGACTCCCTGATAGCGAATAAATTTTCTAATGATGCGGAAACATCTACAGCGCCAAGTAACAATATTCCAAATGGATGGATGGGCCTGGATATTGGAGAAAATGCCTGCGAGCAATTTCATAACGTGATCATGCATTCAAAAACGATCTTATGGAATGGACCGATGGGGGTTTTTGAAATGGAAAAATTTCAGCATGGTACAAAGTCTGTGGCAGAGGCAGTAGCAGAATCTACACAAAAAGGAGCATTTTCGTTGGTCGGCGGCGGAGATTCGGTATCAGCGATCAATCAATTTGGTTTTGCCGGGAAGGTAAGTTATATCTCTACCGGCGGTGGGGCGATGCTTGAATACTTCGAAGGAAAAACTCTTCCGGGAATTGCGGCGATACAATCTTAGAACTTACCGCTGATTTTATCCATTCACCGGCAGCAGAATATTCATTCACCGGATATTTATCCGCACACTGTTCAATATCCATTTACTTTGCACCCTGATCAGATTCATAGTTCAACGAATTCAAAAACACTAATTTTAATATTCACTAAAACTTACTATCATGAAAGGAACCCGCAATCTTGGATTGCTTATCATTGGAGGCCTGGTATTAATTCTGGTGGCTTGGGGATGTGGAGGATATAATGGTTTGATTTCGGCAGACCAGAATGTAAAAAAGGTTTGGGGTAATGTGGAAACCAATTATCAGCGCAGAACTGATCTGTACAGCAGTGTCGTTAAAACTGTTGAAGCTTCTGCCAATTTTGAAAAGTCAACATTAAATGCAGTCGTAGCTGCAAGAGCAAAGGCAACTTCAGTTACTGTTGATATTAATGACCAGGCAAGTTTGGACAGGTACCAGCAGGCACAAGGTCAATTGCAAAGTGCATTTGGGAGATTGCTGGCAATAGCTGAAAATTATCCTGACCTTAAAACAACAAAGGCATTCCAGGATTTTCAAACGCAAATTGAGGGAACAGAAAACCGGATCAATGTGGCGCGGCAGGATTATAACAACGCAGTAAATAATTATAACCTGAAAGTAAAACGATTCCCCAACAATTTGTTAGCGGGCATTTTTGGTTTTCATGAGAAAGGATATTATAAGGCAGATGTGGGGACAGAAAAGAATCCAGATATAAAATTTAACATTCAGTAATTCTTTAAGTATTAATGTTTTTATTCCGGAAAAAAGAATTCTTCACTGACGAAGACAAGCACACCATTGTTGATGCAGTAAAAAATGCTGAGCTGCGCACCAGCGGTGAAGTCAGGGTTTTTGTTGAGCATCGTTGTCGTTATGTAAATGCCATTGACAGAGCAATTGAAATTTTTGCGAATCTTCAAATGTATAAAACTGAATTACGCAACGCTGTGCTGGTATATGTTGCTACAAAGGATAGACAGCTAGCTATTTTTGGTGATGAAGGGATTCATCAAAAAGTAGGCGATCAATACTGGGAAAATGAAGTGAAGAAAATGATTGCTGCATTCAATCGCGATAATATCGCTGAAGGTATTCGCCTATGTGTATTAAATATTGGCGAAGCATTATGCACACATTTTCCTTATGATAAGAGCACAGATAAAAACGAATTGCCGGATGATATTGTTTTCGGCAAATAATATTCAATGAAACGTTTACTTCCATTTTTGGTTCTGTTTTTTTCTGTGTTTGCAAAAGCACAGATAGAAAAGGTTATTCCTGCGAGGCCTAATCCACCCAAATTAGTCAACGATTTTACAAACACATTAACTGGCGAACAGGTGCAGGCCCTGGAACAAAAATTAGTAGCGTATGATGACAGCACATCTAACCAGATTGCGGTTGTTTTAATAAATACAACTGGTGATTATCCTATAGAAGAAGTGTCTTTGGGTATACTTCGCAACTGGGGAGTTGGTGGAAAAGATCACAATAATGGAATTGTTCTTCTCGTAGCCAAAGATGATCATAAGATCCGTATCGAAGTGGGCTATGGGTTAGAGGGAGCTATTCCTGATATTACTGCAAAGAGTATCATTGATAACGATCTCACTCCAAATTTTAAAGAAGGAAACTTTTATCGTGGTCTTGACGATGCAACAAATGATATTATAAAAGCTGCTGCAGGTGAATACAAAGCTCCTGCTGGCTATCATAAAAAAGGAAAAGGGTTTCCCATCGGTGGGATCATATTTTTTATAATCATTATTTCCATTATTCTTGGATCAAGAGGAGGAAGAGGTGGCGGAGGAATGATTTCACGGAGAGGTTTTGGAGGATTTGGAACAGGTTGGTTACTTGGCAGTATGCTTGGTGGTGGTTGGTCCGGCGGTGGTGGCGGTGGCGGTTGGTCTGGTGGAGGAGGTGGTTTTGGAGGCTTTGGCGGAGGCGGAGGCGGAGGCGGGGGAGCGAGTGGTGGTTGGTAATTATAACTTTTTCAATTTTAAATTCCCTTCAATTTTTTTATTCTTTCAAGGTAGTTTTCAAATTCTGATAAACTAAAACTGCTTAGATTTTGTTCTTTGCTTAGTCCACCCTTTTGTGCCGCAAGTACTCCATATTTTACATCATTAAAGCCTTTAATAGAGTGAGCATCGGGATCAATTGAGATCAATACATTTTTATCAATGGCATAATCGATCCATCTCCAATCGATGTCCAGTCTTCTTGGATGGGCATTTAATTCAATGACTACATGATTTTCGGCACAGGCATCGATTATTTTTTTGTGATCAACCGGGTAGCCATTTCTGCTCAGCAATAATCGGCCGGTCATGTGTCCAAGAATGATTGTATAAGGATTTTTTATGGCATTCAGCAACCGCATCATCGCTTTTTCTTCATTCATTTTAAGATTGCTGTGGATCGAGGTAATGACCAGGTCAAATGTTGCAAGGACATCATTCGAATAATCAAGACTGCCGTCGTTTAAAATATCGCACTCGATACTTTTAAAGATCTTAAAGGGTTTGAGTTTGTTATTCAATTCATCAATACACCTGTGCTGTTCTCTTATTCTTTCTACGGTTAATCCATTTGCATAAAATGCACTTTTTGAGTGATCGGACAGCACAAGAAATTCATAGCTTCTTTTGATAAGATCATTTGCCATCTCTTCGATCGTATTCACTCCATCGCTCCAGTTACTATGGCTATGAATAATAGAACAGATATCCGGTGCCTGCACAACCTTATTCAATTTGTTTTCTTTTGCCTTTGCCAAAATGGAATCATTTTCTCTTAGGGCCGGAATAATAAATGGCAAACCTGCTGATTGAAAAATTTCTTCTTCAGTCGTTGCATTTGGTGAAATAGAACATTGTTTTTCCCAGCCAATTAAAAAATCTTCGCTGCAGCTTGTTTGAAAAAGTCTTTTGCAGAATGTGGAAACATCAGTCAAATGAAATTTGATCTTTACGTTTTCTTTGCCTTTAAAAATGATATTCTCCGCATCTTCTTCAATTGTTTCGAATCCATTTTCAAGAAAAAATTTTTTTAAATCAACGGGAGAAATGGTTGTACACCATTCCAGCACACCGATAATTTCCATTTGTCTTCTGAAAGAACCGGTAAGTGCAACTTTATCTTTTGAGAAATGAGTAGCTAATTTTTCATTCATTGCCTGCGCATAACTTTCTATCTGGGCATACAGGTAGCTTCCCTGGTTTTGCAGGTAAAACTCAATTGATTCGCGAATATTATTCTGTGTTTTTTCTCCAAAGCCTTTGTATAGAAGCAAACGATTCTCATTGCATGCATACAAAAGCTCTCCAATGGATTCTACTTCCAGTTCTTTCCAGATTGTATTTATTTTTTTTGGACCGATGCCTTTTATATTCAGCATTTCCACTATTCCCGCGGGTGTTTTTTCAAGATATTCAATTAATGTTTTCATTTCCCCGGTATCGATCATCTCGATTACCTTTTTCCCCACACTGTCTCCAATGCCTTTAATGTCAAAGATTTTTTCACGCGGTGTTTCGCTCAGTTTCATCGGGAGTTTTTCAATATTGAAAGCCGCTACTGAATAGGTTTTTGACTTAAATGAATTTTCGCCATGTATGTCCATGAGTTTGGAAAGCAACGAAAAATTATCGGCAATAGCATAATTGTCCATTGGGGAAAGTTATGATTTTATAGCAGGCTGGTAAAACAAAAGTCCCGACTTCACGCCGGGACTTCGCTATAACTTCATAAGTTTCTTCTGACTTATTTTTTCTTTTTAGCGGCTTTCTTTTTAGCAGCTTTCTTTCTGGGAGCCGCTTTTTTAGCAGCTTTTTTCTTTGTTGCCATGTTTTTGAATTTAAAATGGTTAGTAAAAAAATCTTATCAACAGTAAAAGTATAATATTTTTTAAACTGTCAAAAATTTTTTCAACAAAATAAAAAGATAAATGTGGACAACAATAATTAGGAAGAAGCTTCTACAGCATTAACTGAAACAAATGTTCTGTCGTTTTTTCCTCTTTTAAATTCTACTACACCATCAGTCAATGCATACAAACTAAAATCTTTTCCAACGCCAACATTCTTTCCCGGATGATAAACAGTTCCGCGTTGACGAATGATAATATTACCGGAGATAACAGGTTGGCCACCGAAAATTTTTACACCAAGGCGTTTGCTTTGCGAGTCACGACCATTCTTTACACTGCCTTCACCTTTTTTATGTGCCATGATTTTAACTTTTAAATTTCAGGAACCAAATTTCAAATCCCAATGTATTTTTTTTGAAATTTGCTTTTTGTTATTTGGAATTTATGCTATTCCTGTTACTTTGATCTTTGTGTATTGTGTTCTGTGACCTTTCTTTTTGTGAAAACCCTTTCTTCTTTTTTGTTTGTAAGCGATCACTGTATCACCTTTCACATGGTCAATAATTTCGGCTTTGATCTTTGCTTTTACATCTTTGCCTAAAGAAAGTTTTCCATCTTTATCGGCCAGGGATACTTCAGCAAATTCAATTTTATCTCCGGAATTTCCGCCCAGGTGAGGAACGTATAAAATCTGGTCCTTTTCGACCTTATACTGCTGACCGGCTATTTTTACGACTGCAAACATAGTTTGAAAATTAGGGAGGCAAAGGTAGGGGTTAAATTTCAACCGGCAAACAGAAAACAAAAGTTTTAGGGTTTAAAATCAGTAAAGACAATCATTCCTTCATTTATATTTGTGTCCCCCTTTTAAATCACTTTAAAAAGAAGGGGTTACCCTGCTGTTTGTGCTGTTTATTGGGTAATGAAAGCTAATTCGGATGAAAATCAAATCATTTTTAGCAAAACCATTTGCTTCTTATATATATAAAGGTATACGTAAAGATATGCTTACCGCAACAGAGGACCAGGAAAGCATACTAAAACAATTAATAAAAATCGGGCGTAATACCGAGTATGGGAAAGAATATGGTTTGTCAGGCGTAAACTCTTATGAAGAATTTAAAAAGGCAATCCCTATTCGCGATTATGAGCAAATGCGACCTTATATTGAAAAGATCAAGGCGGGAAAGCATAATATCTTATGGAAAGGGCGGCCCATTTATTTTGCTAAAACTTCGGGTACAACCAGCGGAATAAAATATATTCCAATTACCAAAGATTCTATTCCTAATCATATCAACACCGCCCGCAATGCATTACTCTGTTACATGGCGGAAACGGGCAACACAAAATTTTCCGACGGAAAAATGATATTTCTCTCTGGTTCGCCGGAATTGGAAAGGGTTGGAGATGTTCCAACAGGGAGATTAAGCGGCATTGTGAATCATCATGTGCCAAGTTATTTGAGAAAAAATCAACTTCCCTCTTACACCACAAATTGTATTGACGATTGGGAAACCAAACTGGATAAAATTGTTGAGGAAACCATTAACCAGGATATGACATTGATCAGTGGTATACCACCATGGGTTCAAATGTATTTTGACAGGTTAATTGAAAAAAGTGGAAAAAGAATAAAAGAAATTTTCCCGAATTTTTCTGTAATGGTATATGGCGGAGTAAATTTCGAACCTTATAAGGCCAAGCTATCTGATAGTATCGGGCACAAGATCGATTCCATTGAAACGTTCCCTGCTTCAGAAGGTTTTTTTGCTTTCCAGGATTCGCAGGAAGCAGAGGGATTGTTGTTAAACGCAAACAGCGGAATCTTTTTTGAGTTCATACCAGCGGATGAAATTTTTAAGGAGGATCCTGCAAGACTTCAATTGAAAGATGTGAAAGTAGGAGAAAACTATGCAATGGTTATTAATAATAACGCAGGTCTTTGGGGATATAATCTCGGCGACACGGTGAAATTTATTTCCACGCAACCTTACAGGTTGGTGGTTACCGGCCGGATTAAACAATTTATTTCCGCTTTTGGCGAACATGTAATTGGAGAAGAAGTGGAACAGGCACTAATGAAAACGGCTGATGAAGAACATGTTCATATTACAGAGTTTACTGTAGCACCGAAGGTGGAAGATATTGATGGAAGAAGTTATCATGAATGGTTTATTGAGTTTGAAAATAAGCCTGCTGATATGACAGCTTTCATAAAAAAACTGGATGCACAAATGAGAGCAAAAAATATTTATTATGATGATTTGATCTCAGGGAATATCCTCCAGCCATTAAAAATAACGCCGGTTCGCAAACATGGATTTATCGACTATATGAAATCAATCGGTAAATTGGGCGGACAAAATAAAGTGCCGAGACTGAGTAATGACAGGCAAATCGCAGATGAATTAAATAAATGGGCAGAGAACTGAATCTATCTATAACATCCCGGTGAGTGAATTGAAAAATGGTTAAATTGTTTAATGACTAAATTGTTAATGGTGGAAGAATAAAGATAGTTGCCAATTTAACAATAAAGCAATATAACAGTAAAACAATTTAACTTTCCGATTATTGACTACTAACTCATGATTCCGGATTCAAACATAAAGAGACTTGCCATTTTCGGGTCTACCGGATCTGTAGGTGTACAAGCTTTGGAAGTTATAGAAGCGAATCGTGATAAATTCTCTGCTGAAATTCTTACTGCTCATAAAAATCATGACTTGCTGATCAGGCAGGCTCTTCGGCTTCATCCAAACATTGTAGTCATAAGTGATGGAAATAAATATTTAGAAGTAAAAGATGCTTTGGCTTCCACAGATATAAAAGTATTTGGCGGCGAGAAGGCTTTGGAAGAAGCAGCTGCAATGGATTGTTACGATCTGATGTTAGCTGCTATTGTCGGCTATGCCGGGTTGAAACCAACACTAAAGGCTTTATGCAATGGAAAGACTGTTGCCCTTGCCAATAAAGAAACTTTAGTAGTTGCCGGCGATATTGTCATTCAAAAAGCAGTTGAAAATCGTGTACCGATCATTCCTGTCGATTCAGAACATTCGGCCATATTTCAGTGTCTTATTGGTGAAACGAGAAATAAAATTGAAAAAATAATTCTTACTGCTTCCGGTGGACCTTTTCTTGGACGTAAGCCAAATTACCTGGTAAATGTAAAAAAAGAACATGCGCTTCAGCATCCTAACTGGAATATGGGTGCAAAAATTTCTATTGACTCAGCAACGCTGATGAACAAAGGCCTTGAAATGATTGAAGCGAAATGGCTGTTCAATCTACAGCCTGGACAAATACAGGTACTCATACATCCGCAGAGTATCATTCATAGTATGGTACAGTTTGAAGACGGAAGTATCAAGGCACAAATGGGTTTGCCTGATATGAAGCTGCCGATACAGTATGCACTTGCATTTCCAAAACGAATTGCCAGTAATTTTCCACGCTATGATTTTAAAAAAATAAATACTCTCACATTTGAAGAACCTGATATACGAACTTTCCGAAATCTTGCTCTTGCAAAAGAGGCATTATTTAAGGGCGGCAATCTGCCTTGTATCATGAATGCGGCAAATGAACTCGCAGTATTTGCTTTTCTTCATAATCGTATCGGGTTTTTGGATATGACAGATGTCGTCGAACGCACGATGGAAAAAGTAGCCTTTATCAATGAACCCACGCTGGATGAATATTTTGAAAGTGATGGAGAAGCGAGGAATTACGCCGCTGATCTTATGCATCTGTAATTTTTTTTCCCCTTAAAGAACCCGATCTGTCAGAATAGTTTGATCGACGAATTACAGTATAAATTTAATATTATAAATTATTGATAAAGGGTTGTCAGATATCTGTTATTTAGCGGATATTTGCCGCTATTATTAATTAAAGTCTGCCTCGGGTAGATAAAGGTTTTTATGAATTTATTAGCTATCAACTGGTCTCATGCAGGATTACAAGCGGGCCAACTATTATTGGCCCTGTCAATATTGATCATTCTTCACGAATTTGGTCATTATATTACTGCGAGATGGTTTAAATGCAGAGTAGAAAAATTCTTTTTGTTTTTTGATCCCTGGTTTGCATTAGTAAAAAAGAAAATTGGTGAAACGGTTTATGGAATAGGCTGGTTGCCATTGGGTGGTTATGTAAAAATTGCCGGAATGATCGATGAAAGTATGGATAAAGATCAAATGAAGCAACCGCCCAAAGAATGGGAGTTCAGAAGTAAACCACCCTGGCAGCGATTGATCATTATGCTGAGTGGTATCATTATGAATGTATTGGTGGCATTCGTGATCTATGCATTCATACTAATGGTTTGGGGTGAAAGAAAAATTCCTACCGCGTCTATGAAATTCGGAGTGCATGTTGTAGACAGCACTTTGTATAAAATTGGTATCAGGAACGGAGATAAAATTCTTTCCGTTGATGGAGAAGCGATCGATGACTATGATAAACTTCGCCGGAAAATTTTATTGGGAAACAACATAACGATCGAACGTGATGGAAAGACGGTTGAATTAAATTTACCTGTCGACCTGATCGGACAGCTTGTTGAAAACAGGAATAAAAATATTGGCGGATTTGTTGAGCCCAGGACACCTGCACTTGCCTATATTATACCCGATACTTCAAAAATTTATAAAGCGGGTTTAAGAAAGAATGATAAGATCATTGGGGTTGATTCAAGCCGATTTGAATATTTTGATGAGTTACAAAATCAATTAGCTGCGAGGAAAAATAAGACTGTTCTACTTACGGTATTAAGAAATAGACAGTCTGTAAATTTTCCTGCTCAGGTTGACAGCAATGGAAAGCTTGGTTTTTATGCGTATGGTGCCGGTGGTAATTTTGACCAAATGGATAGTTTGGGGTGGTTAAAATTGAATACAACAAAATATGGATTCTTCGGAGCGTTTCCGGCGGGGGTAAGAAAGGCGGGCGAGGAGCTTTCGTTTTACATTGATCAGTTCAAAAAAATCTTAAACCCAAAAACAGGAGGATATAAAGGATTAGGAGGTTTCAAAGCAATTGGTTCGATATTTCCAAAATATGGCTGGGACTGGGAAGCTTTTTGGACAATCACCGCATTTCTTTCAATTGTCCTTGCATTCATGAATTTATTGCCTATACCCGCTCTTGATGGCGGGCATGTAATGTTTACTTTGTATGAAATGGTCACTCGTCGCCGCCCCAGTGATAAATTTTTGGAATATGCGCAGATGGTAGGAATGGTTTTATTGCTTGCATTAATGTTGTATGCAAACGGAAATGACTGGTTTGGATGGGGCAAGTAGAGACGCAATATTTTGCGTCTGTGCAATATTTTGCGTCTGTACAATATTCTGCGTCTGTACAATATTCTGCGTCTGTAATAATCATTGATGTTATATGCAAATGGGAATGATTGGTTTGGATGGAGACGGAGAGACGCAATATTTTGCGTCTGTACAAGCAGTAGCTGGTATACAAATTTCAAAATTCGCAATTGAACATTTCAAAATATCCGGGGGTGTATGGTTTTGACAGCGTAGATCTTTGAAAGTGTAAGCATGCCGGGCGTTGCGTAATTAGCCCGATAATCTGAATACGAAAACTATAAATGGCAATACACAGTTTGCCATGGCTGCTTAATTAGTAATTAGGTAGTCATTATGGCCGAGTGAGAAGGCAGTCCTGTTGCCCGCTCCTCCGCCCAATCAACAACAAAACAGGATGCTGTTACCCCAGGCTGTGCAGGCAACAAAAGACTTATGCAGCTAAGGAATTAATCGGTTGTTTGTTTCCAGTTAATTCCCGACATAATAAAACAGAATAAGCATGTAGAAAGCTTTTGAAGAATATGTTTGGACACCGGTTCGATTCCGGTCACCTCCACGAGGTATCAATGCAAAAAAATGCAAGCGGCTGCAGAACGATGATTAGCAGTCGCTTTTGATTTTGACAGTATTGCAAATGTCTGCGGATGGATGCATTTTTCCGGTGTAATTTCGGAGACATTTTGAATATACCCCGTTCATTTTTAACTATGTCCAATTTTGCAGCATTCTGCAGTACTTAGCACTTTGAAATTGTACACCAGCCTGTGAATTTTATAACCTTTAAAATTTACAGTTGTGCTGGCAATACTTGACATCAGGTTCAGCTTCTTATGCAGGACCACTTACAAAAATGAAGACGGAAATCATCCGATTGTTTTAAGAATTAGTTTTCGCAATTCCCGAAGGGACATTTTCACGGGTTTGTTTTGCTCAAAACAATCCTGGAATAACAAGAAACGCAAAATGCATGATCTTGGGAAGGATGCAATTTCGATCAACAAAAATTTAGAATTAATTATTCGAAAGGCAAACAATACCTCGACGCCTTGCGTTTCTCCGGTGAAGATTTTACAATTGATGAACTGGTCACAAAGCTCAAAGGTCAGGAAGAGGAGCCTGAACTTTTAATTGAATACCTCGAACGAGGCAACCAATCAATGCTGAAAAGGGTAGGAGTAGAAATTACCCAAGCTACCTATTATAAATATCGAAGGAGTCTTCAATACATCCAGGAGTAAATGGATAAATGTCCATGTTCATTTGTGCTCACAAAAAAATCTTCTCTTTTAAGCCAAGGAGTAGCCAACTCAATCTTATAATATTCCGAAGTTTTTTGAGTTAACAAAAAGGATGTTACCTTAAGTGTTGTTATCAATTGCAATATTTAAGCAGCATATTTGAATACTTAATCTTTATCTTAATCAAGATAGCCGAAGTCTATTGCTTTCCTATTCTATGATAAATGAAAACTACAAGCCTGCGTGGCAGCAGTCTAAGAAAAGCCATTGTTATTTTCGCCACTATTCCGGGTATAATTAGCAATCTTTTATTTAATGTTTTCCGCACAGCGATTTCTCCAACTCTTTCAGGAGACACTTCCATTAATTTTCCAAACCATCCCATTTTTTCAATTGTTTCTTTTATAATCTCCTGCTTGGTAAAAACCGGGCCTGGACAAAGGCAGCTTACACTGATATTTTTATTCTGTAACTGGTAACGCAGTGAATAGCTAAAAAAAAGGACTGCTGATTTCGTAGCTGAATAAAGATTTTTTATCGGGATGGGAGCAAAGGCCGCACTGCTTGCTACATTTAAAATAAATGAAGGTGCATTTTTTTCC
>Ga0207106_1022_pt1 | contig 39887 bp, 43 predicted proteins | sample Alteio_BWMinHeat_78_FD_153535 | JGI IMG/M metagenome (GOLD analysis project Ga0207106, IMG submission 153535) | Enriched cells from forest soil in Barre Woods Harvard Forest LTER site, Petersham, Massachusetts, United States -... | ecosystem: Environmental > Terrestrial > Soil > Temperate forest >...
TGGCCCGGCCTGAAATCCCACTATCCGAGAACACCTGCCGGTTCAACTGGTCGATGCAACACCACCAGTGAGTCAGAAGTTCTTCTTAAACAGGAGGTTTTGGGTTTTTCGGGGTTCTTGCAGAATAACTATCGATTGTGGATGCGAGGTGACGGTTGTTCAAACCAAAATACGTCCTTCTATCCCTTGGAGTCGGAATAGTGTTCACGCTGCTCCTGTTTGGCCTGTCGGAAATTGGCATCGCGTCTGGCCTCACAGGAGGTCTTTTGTCACCCGGTTTGCTCTTGGCCGGGTTGGCTGGTTTCGGTGCTCATGATTTGGCGGCGTACTATCTCATTGGAACGGGAGATGCCCTGCTATACGGAATGATGTCTTTCTGCCTCTTGAGCTTGGTGAGAAGCAAGCTGGGGCGAGTCTCCACGGGGAAACGATGACGGGTTTCCTCAGACCCTCGGCAATCCTCAACTCCCCAGAAACGTTAGTAGTCTATCGGAGGCGCGTAATCACGAAAGCGTCAAGTTGGGCGAGGTGCTCTGCGCGCGTTCGATAGACTCGTTTGAAGGTGGCCGCTGGCGGTTGCGGCGGATGCGGGCTAAAGGCTGGACCCGGTGAAAGGGCTATGGGAATTGAATCTTTTTTCGTCTGCAGTCTATTGATTTTGCATGGCTTAGGAAAATCGGAGAAAGGCGAAAATCGAAGCTAAAAGCGTTACCTTGAGGCATCACGTCAGGAGCATAGCACGCGAAGCGTCCGCCGCGCCAGCGGCTTCGTTCAAACGGTCTTCTCGGACTGTGGCTTCTCGCGGCCCGGCCAGATTCCGACAACCCGCTTATCAGTACTTGGCGTTTCCGTTGGAAGCGAGCCGCGTTGCACTTTCCGATCCCGACCTGTCTTTCTGAAGTCCCAACGCAAATGTTGGATGCTAGGCTTACGTTATGAATTGGACGTTGAAGAAGGCCCTGCTACTGCTAGTCCTGTCGAGTCTCGTTTTTGCCGAGGCAGGATTGCTCGCAGAATTTGGCCCTTACCAGTGGCGGCATGGAATTCACCAACAATCTGAGCGAGTGTTCCCGAGCAAGAGATACGACCCGCATCCAGACATGGATTGGGAATTCGAATCGATGTTTCGCCAAGATCCTTGGTCTAGAGCCGCATATTACGCTGTTCTTGGATTCCTAGCGTTCGTTGACCTCTATCTAATCACCAAGGTTTGGCGCAGCCTTGTTCACACCAGGCCGTCTAGCAGAACACATCGAAATCCGGATTACTCCTGAGAAAGGGTGTTCTCGTCCAGTGGGATTTCCGGTCGGGCCACATGACGAGAACAAGACTTATCAAGACTTATCCTGTCAGAGAAAATTTAATTATTCAGTCTGACGCTATCGAAACTTGGCAGGTCGCTTTTTCGCAAAATCCACGAGATCAGGGGACTCATCCTCGGGGCCAGGCTCGCTTGTACATAGCACAACGACAGTTCCGGGTATCGAAACGAATTTCAATTCTCGCAAATTGACCCGCCAGGCCACGAGAACGGTGTTCTCGTCCAGTGGGATTTCAGGTCGGGCCAGTGTACGAGAACAAGACTTATCGGGACTTATCCAGAAAGAGTCTCAGTGCGCACGATTCTTCTGAAACCTTTAGGCTACGTTTTCCCCGTCGTCCTCCAACTCTTCTGGCCCATGCTGCGACGCGATGTCCTCCAGAGCAGACAAAGCATCGCTCAATGCACAATGCTCCTCGACGTCCGGTGCTGGCCCGGTGCGCAGCCGCATGTCGATGGCCTCCTCAGCTAAGCTGATCTTTGTCGGCAACCGCTCGCGGCACATTTCGTGGACCGCATCCATCACAATGGTCTGCCAGGGATATTTCGGTCTCGACTGGATGAGTCGATTCAATGTGGGGATCAACTCACTGTGAGCAGTAGCTTTGAGTATGAAGCCATGAGAGATCGCCTGCAGGTCATTCATTAAGTCAGCGGCTGCGGTGAGGAAGACAATTCTGGTCGCAGGGACGATTCGCCGGATTTCATGTGCGGCTTCAATACCGTTCATCACCGGCATACAGATATCGAGAAGGACGATATCCGGATTTAGCTTTCGAGCCTTTTCGACGGCCTCTTTGCCATTGGAAGCCTCGCCGCATACTTTAAAGCTGTGCTTTTCGAGGAGAGACCGGAACATAGTGCGAACACCGTGGTGGTCATCGACCAACAGAATCTTGGCTAACATTAGTGGAGGTAGAGACCCTTTCCAAACAAACGTCCCTGAATAGATTAATAGCCAGTAATAGTCAACTGTCAAAACTGACAGATGGCTAAAACCCCTGTACTTCATCCGGTAGGTCATTTAAGGTGGGCGAACCTGGAAGTCTCGGATTGCGTCTCTGGTTTCGCAGAGAGCTTATGAGCGACCCAGCGGGATATTCGCCTCTCGGCAGACTTGCAGACCGTCCCGGTGCGACGCGGTGGCCACAACGATGGCGCCGCAAAGCGGCAGCGTCGTTGTGTGCGGTGAAGGCGTGGCTGTCTTGCTGGCGGAAGGTAAAACAGATGCGGCAATTCGGCTCGAACAACTCTGCGACATGGTAGCTGAGACTCATGAAGTAGACGTATGGTGCGCGTATCCACTGAACTGCTTTCACTCAGTACGAACCTAGCAACCTTCCCAAGAGTTCTCTTCGTAGGCCCGCTCGAAAGGAAGGCGAACCGACCGAAAAAGAAGTCGTTTGATCACCATCTGGGGTTACTTCTATGGAAGAACACAAAACACAAGCAGGAAAACCCGAAGAGCAGATTTTCTATGATGCTTTCAGGGCGAGTCCCATCGGGATTGCGGTGGAGGACTTAGAAGGGCGACCGCTCTTCGTGAATCCAGCCTTTTGCTCGTTCCTCGGCTTCAGCGAGGAGGAATTGCGTAACAAACACTGCGTCGAATTTTCTCCCCGTGAAGATGCTCAAAAGGATTGGGCGCTTTTTCAACAGTTGCGAGCGGGTGTGATAGATCACTACCAACTAGAAAAACGCTATTTTCGGCGAGATGGTTCGTTGGTCTGGGGGCGTTTGAGTATCTCTCTATTGAAAAGTCGTCCATCTCCACTCGTACTGGCGATGGTGGAGGACATCACGGAGAAGAAAAGGGCAGAAGAAGTCCGGTTCCGACACTCGGCCATTGTCGAATCGTCCGAGGATGCGATCATTTCCAAGAACCTAGACGCAGTTATCGTAAGTTGGAACGCAGGTGCCCAGCGTATTTTCGGGTATACAGAAGCGGAAGCCGTTGGACAGCCGATTACCATTCTCATCCCGCCTGAGCTACAGGATGAGGAGAAGAAGATTCTTGAAAAGCTGAGAGCTGGAGAGGGCATCGAGCACTATGAGACGATGCGAGTCAAGAAAACAGGGATAAAAATCAACGTGTCCCTGACCATTTCTCCAATTAGGGATTCAACTGGCAGGACAGTGGGTTTTTCCAAAATCGCCCGTGACATCAGCGAGCGAAAGCTGGCAGAAGAGGCACTACGCGCCAGCGAGGAGCGGCTGCGATTGGCACAGCAAGCTGCTCGCATAGGAACTTTTGAATGGGATATTCAGACTGGGGTGAATACTTGGACGCCGGAGATGGAGGAGATGTACGGTTTGCCGATGGGCGGATTTGGGGGAACACAGACCGCTTTCGAGAATCTCGTTCACCCCGATGACCGCACAGGAGTCATCAAGTTGGTTGACGCCGCGATGAAAAGCGGACAACCGACTAAGGGTGAATGGCGGGTGGTCTGGGCTGACGGGAGCGTTCATTGGATCGCAGGGTGCTGGCAGGTTTTCATGGATGCGTCTGGCGAGCCTTCAAAGATGATCGGCGTCAACATAGATGTCACCGACCGCAAACGGGCGGAAGGGGCTCTGCTTGAAAGCGAAGAACGTTATCGCTTGGCGGCACAGGCGGGGAGGATGTACGCCTTTGACTGGGACGTAGTCACCGACGTGATCATTCGATCTGAGGAGAGCACCCATATCTTCGGCTTGACTGCCGAGCCGATCAAGCTTACCAAACGAGAATTACTGGCCCGTGTTCACGCTGAAGACCGGGCAACATTTATTAATTCGATTGTCGAGTGTACTCCAGAGAGCCCGAACACCCAAATCAGCTACCGCTTGTTGCGTCCCGATGGTTCAGTACTTTGGTTGGAGAGAACCGGGCACGCCTTCTTTGACGAGCAAGGCAGGATGGTGCGAATGGTAGGCATGGTAACGGATATTACCGAGCGCAAGCTCGCTGAGAACAAGCTGCAAGAATACGAGAGAGCCGTGGAGGGTTTGGAAGAGATGATGGTGGTTGTTGACCGAGAATATCGGTATCTGATCGCAAATAATAAGTTTTTGACGATACGAAATATGACCAAGGAGCAAGTTGTGGGTCGTTTCGCCCACGAAGTTTTGAACAAAGGAGTGTTTGAGGCTGTCGTTAAGGAAAAACTGGATGAGTGTTTCCAAGGCAAAGTCGTCAGGTACGAGATGAAATACACGTATCCTGAGCTTGGCGAGAGGGACATATTCGTCTCCTACTTTCCCATTGAGGGTGTGACCGGTGTTGACCGAGTAGCGTGTATTGCACAAGACATCACCGAGCGCAAGCGGGCTGAGGAAGCTCTTTCTACCGTAAGCCAAAAATTGATGGAAGGACAGGAGGAAGAGCGTACTCGGATTGCCATGGAGCTTCATGACGATGTCGGTCAACGCCTCTCATTGCTCGCGGTACATCTCGACAGATTGAAGCAAAGTCGTCCCGCGTCGGCGGCTGAATTGGGATTGCAGATTGAGGAAGTACGCAAACAGATCGATGACCTTGCAAGCGACGTTCAGGCACTATCACACCAGCTTCATTCCCCGAAGCTGGACTACCTGGGGCTTGCAGCGGCGGCAGCTAGTTTTTGCAGGGAGCTCTCCGATCGGCACGGCATGGAGATTGAGTTTCACTCCGAAAACATCCCGAAAGAGCTGCCGAAGGAGATCTCCCTTTGTCTATTCCGTGTTTTACAGGAAGCCCTACAGAATGCGATCAAGCATAGCGGCTCACGACAGTTCCACACCTCCCTCACAGGTGGAGCAAACGAGATTGAATTGACAGTGCATGATTCGGGCGTTGGCTTTGAACCTGAAGAGGCAATCAAAGGGCGCGGGCTGGGCCTCACCAGCACGAAGGAACGGTTGAAGCTGGTGCAGGGGAAGCTTTCTATTGACTCGAAGCCGCAGCGCGGTACGACGATTCACGCTCGGGTGCCTGTAATTCCCAAGACGATGTCTGCGGGGGCAGTTGGATAAGATATCGACAGTCGCTCCTCGATAAGTTTGCCCAAAGGTGGCCTGTATCCTCCAACGTCTCCAAAGGCCAGGTCCTTCTGATAAACGCATTATAAAAGGGTGCCCCTTAGAGTAGGTTTTGATCGTTCGCATCAACGCCTACAGGAAGGAGCACCCTCATGAATGACGCCAAGTATATTGGGCTCGATGTGCACCAAGCAACGATTTCGGTGGCCGTTCGCGATTGCACCGGGAAGCTGGTGATGGAGGCCATTCTGGAAACCAAGGCGGAAACGATTCTCCAGTTTTTCCGTGGCCTCCGCGGTAGCTTGCACGTGAACTTGGAAGAAGGAACTTGGGCTGCCTGGCTATACGATCTGCTCCAGCCGCACGTCACACGAGTGGTGGTCAGCGATCCGCGCAAAAATGCCCTGTTGAAAGATGGGAATAAGAATGATCGCATCGATGCACGCAAACTAGCCGAACTGTTGTACCTGAACAAATTCAACGCGGTCTATCACGGCCAGCATGGCCTGCGAACTTTGAAGGAACTAGCACGCAGCTACCTGACGATTACTCGAGATCTCACGCGAGTGATGGCTCGTATCAAAGCGATCTACCGTGGCTGGGGGATCCCCTGCGCCGGCCAACATGTGTATGCGCTCAGTCATCGGGCGGAATGGCTCGGGAAACTAAGCGAAGCCGGCGTCCACCGTCGGGCGGAGTTCTACTATCAGCAGTTCGACGCGTTAGCCTTATTACGTCAGGAGGCCCGGCGCGAGCTGCTGGTGGAAAGCCGCAAGCACGGCGCAGTGAAATTGCTCCGGCAGATTCCTTCCATCGGCCCCATCCGCGCCGCTCTGCTGGTAGCACTCATGCAGACGCCCTATCGTTTTCGCACCAAGCGCCAGCTATGGGCCTATATCGGCCTGGCCCTGACGACGCACGCCAGCGGGGAATATCGTTTCGAGCGCGGACAACTCCAACGCTCCAAGAAGGTCCTGGCCATTCGCGGACTCAACCGCAACCACAATCATGATTTGAAAAATATCTTCAAGGGTGCGGCCACCTGGGCTGCCGCCAACAGCGGACCCTTCAAGAATTTCTACGAAGCCTGCGTCGCCCGGGGAACGAAACCTCACCTGGCACGCCTCACCTTGGCGCGCAAGATTGCCGCGATCACTTTGCTGGTTTGGAAGAAAGGAGCGAGGGCCACCCCTTCGGGGTGGTTGTACGAGCCTGAAACTCTCTCAGAGAACCTCAATCGCTGTGAAGGTGGACACCACACTTAGAATCTCAGGCACAACGTGTCTCGGCAGCTAAGGCCGCACAGACTCTGGAGCGCTGGTGCCCGACAAAGGAGCGTGGCTCCGGTATTGGCGATTGTAACGATGGTGGCGGCATTGTCCTGAAAAGGAAAAGGCCCGACCCCGCTGGAGAGATTGTGTAGGTTTCGCCGACCGGGCCGAGCCATGTTGAATTCAACATGGAGAGGCTAGCATGAAACCTGGGCCACGGGAGAAAACCAAGAAAGCAACCAACCATCCAACGCCGCGCCATTGGCACGAGATGAACCGCAAGCAACGACGGGAGACGATGCGGAAGATCCAGAGCGAAGAGATCAGCTTGGAAGTGGTGCATCCCGATGCCGCGGGCATCGATATCGGCAATGGATCCCACTACGTGGCGGTACCGCCGAGCCGGGATAGCCAACCGGTACGGCGCTTCGGGTGCACCACCGCCGAGCTGAAGGCGATGGCTGCTTGGCTGCAGCAATGCGGGATTCGGACCGTCGCGATGCAATCCACGGGCGTGTATTGGATCGCAGTATATGACATTCTCGAAGCTGCAGGTTTCGAAGTGTACTTGGTGAATGCGCGCGAGACGAAGAATCTGCCCGGGCGCAAGACCGACGTACAGGAGAGTCAGTGGTTGATGAAGCTGCACACTTATGGACTGTTGCGAAATTCGTTCCGACCGTCGCAGGAGATCCGCACGATGCGGACCTACTGGCGGCAGCGGAATGATTTGGTACAGGCAGCAGGCCGTCACATCCAGCGGATGCAGAAGGCGCTGACGCAGATGAATATCCAGTTGGCCAATATGCTGAGCGATGTAAGCGGTGTGACCGGACAAGCCATCATCAAGGCCATTCTAGCAGGCGAACGCGATCCACATAAGCTGGCTGCGTTACGGGATTGGCGGGTGAAGGCGAGCGCGGAGCAGATTGCGCAGAGTCTGGAGGGTAACTGGCAACCAGATCTGCTGTTTGTGCTGAAACAGGAACAGGATGGTTACGAGTTCTGCCAGAAGCAGATGGCGGAGTGCGATCGCCAGCTCAACCACTATTTCCAGCAGCAAGAGGATCGCAGCCAAGGTGCCCCTCTGCCGGAAGAGAAGCGGAAGGAGCGGCTCAGAAAGAAAAAGAAGGGGAATGCACCAGGGTTCGACTTGCGATTAGAGCTGTTTCGTATGACCGGTACCGACCTCACCCAGATCGACAGCGTTGATGTCATGACGGCAACGACGATTCTCAGCGAAGTGGGATGGGATGTGACCAAATGGAAGAGCGAAGACCATTTCGTTTCCTGGCTGCGGCTGTGTCCAGACAATCGAATCAGCGGGGATAAGATTATCGGGAAGGGTCGGCTGCCGACCAACAACAGAGCGACCCTGGCCCTAAAGATGGCAGCCAGCACGTTGCGACTTAGCAATAGCTATTTGGGAGCCCAGTTCCGTCGACTTAGAACCAGGCTCGGAGCGCCCATCGCGATCAAAGCTATGGCGGCCAAGCTGGCCCGACTGGTGTACCGCATGTTGCGCTACGGGATGAAATACGCGGACCGGGGAGCGGAATTCTACGAGGCCCAACACCGCAAGCTACAGATCAAATATCTCAAGTCGAAAGCTGCCAAACTCGGATTTCAAATCATCGAAGCTCCGGCAGCCTAGCAGCCGGTAGTTTCTGGAGAGAGTCTGTTTCGACGCCGAACATCTGAAACAACAAGCAGCTTGAGCGTCTGTCGAGAGCCGTCCATCCCTGGATTCATCCTCCGGCGATGGCCTATCGGTTCTTCAGATGCTCTGGTTCGAGGGCGAGTATCCGTAATCCCGTTAGGCGCAACGGCTGCTTTGGGCAGCGAGTCTCTCGAGAAACCTTATGCCCCCTCGGACAACCAGAAAAAGTCATAGAGACGGCCCTGTCTCTCATCCGGCTCAGGCGGCCTACTCAGGCATCACCCGAAAGACAGTAGCTTTCGAGACCGGCGGCGCCTTCCATGGAGAATATTTTGTTTCTTTAGCCTGGAGCACAGCTGCTTTTTCAGCTGGATCGTTGACAATGGACAAGGTGCGATCAAACAGTTGGTCTCCTATTTTGAGTCGCACGTGAGGATCACGCAGTATATCGTCATTCCACAGTTTGCCGGGATTCGAAGAGATATAGAGATTGCCACTATAAACAGCGCACCAAATCGTTACTGAGTGAGGCAGCAGAAACGGGGTCTGGGTCTGAATCTTGATCTGTTGAATTTTGTCCGTGAACGACCAGTCGGTGACTGGGGTGGTGACGAGTTTCCCTCTAAGCCAAAGCCCTGGCAGCCTGCATGACAAAGATCTATTGAACGGCGAACAGTCCTGAGGTTCGAAACCGAAGATTCGCGACGCCGACAGCAGCAATATCAAGCAGATTAAGATCGACCCACCAATCCTCAATACAATCTTCAATGGTTCGCCTCTCAGCTCGCAAATTAGTGAGCTCTAATCCCAGCAAGATAGTTCCAATCCAGTATTTCCATTAGGCTTCAGCGAAGATACACCCAACCGCCTCCGTAGTGCTATCCGGGCGATTTTGACCTTGGCGGTAGAACTACGGTCTTGATCGTCCGAACCGAACGCTTTGGCACGCGCTATTTTCTGCAGCGTGTTACCGCAACGGATCGTCTTGAACGGACTGCACACCACCCACGTTATCGATGGTTCTCGGATCGGGCCCTCGCCCCTCGGCAAACGCGCGCTCTTCCATCCGCCGACCGTGCAGCAGCCCCGGCAAGCCGAAGTTTCCTTCGATGCAGCGCGGCTCGTAATAAATTCTGTTCTCCTCGTCGCTCTGCTTGGTGAACTCCTGCTTGACGGTCCATGGCCGCGTCCATACGGTCGGATCTTCGATCGTGACCTCGTACTCGAGGGTCTTTGGCACGGTACGGGTCCAACGCTCAACGAGGTGCATGTTCTCGCGCGAGCCGAAGAAATCGGTCTTCGGACTGAAGTTGGTCACGTCGATCACAAGCGCGTTGCCCTCCCAATGGCCGCGCGAATCGCCGAACCACTGGCGGATATTGGCCGGAAGGTGCGGGCTGCCGTTCATGACGATGTTGCGCTGCCAACCTTGGCCCTGATTCAAGTCGTAGAACATCGAGATGCCACCGGGAGTCTGAACGATTCGCCGGTAGCTGCCGCCGAACAAGCTGCCGAAGTCGGGCAGCCCGCTGTGTAGACAGCGGTCAGCCAACGGGTCGTCCTCCGGCCCATCGCCACGGTTAAGGCGGTCGAAATTACCAGTGTGGTAGCGCGGAGGGGGTTCGCCGAATCGTGGCGAGGGCATCGGATCGTACTTGCCGCCGGCACATATGGGCTCCTTGTTCTTGCACGCATCTGTTGATTGCAATAGGGCCAGCCGATACTCCCGATCCGCCGCCGCAGCCTTTTGAGCGTCCGGCGTCAGTGGCGGAATCCGGCCGTTGGGCGGGTCGACAATCAGCGACGTGCGGGCGCCGGCGTGCTTTACGGTCAAGAACGCCGTGTTATAGGCGCCGCCGACGTCGATCGTGGTCCCGCGCTGCTGACGCGGGTCGCTGCCGAAGAGCTCAGCACGTTGTTTGTCTAATTGCTGCCGCTGCGCTTCGGAGAACAATTCCTGGTTCGCATACTCCGCAGGGCGTTGTAAGGGCGTGTCGAATTCGTCGGTCCAGATTCCCTGCAGGTCCGGTTCGCCCCAGAGCGTTCTCAGGACTGGTGCCAATGCGCGCGACGTCCCGGATGCCTTAGGAGATTCCTTTGCAACTGTCACCTGCGCCGGTTTCAAAACTATCACGGCCGACACGATCACTACCGCCGCTCCAATCAAGCTCAGAAGTCGAGTGCGCATCCGACACCTCCTGGCTGCACTGGCTAGTTATCCCCGACGACCGCGGTTTCTGATCTGAGAGGGTACCTCTGCAAATGCCCTGAGCCAAGTCCTTCCATGAAACGGTCTTCTCGTCCAGTGGGATTTCCGGTCGGGCCAGATGTACGAGAACAAGACTTATCGGGACTTGGCGAGCGAGCGCTTCAAAGAATCGCCAAACGGGGAGCCCAATCAGGTAAGGTACGGATTCCATTTCGCATCTTGAAGAGCCTATTGTGGGCGTCATGGTCAAGATCCAGGTGAACGCGCGCCAATGTTAAACGCGCACTGGCCAGAATCGTCGGGCCTGAGATAAAAGAGGAGGGCTACCCTTATGAATCCGACGGTGCGAAGGTCAAAAACGAGAGTCTTGGTTGATGGCGGTGACCCCGACGAAACGCTCAGAGTAAAGAACTTGGTCGGCTACGTGGACGGACAGACAACTAATCCAAGTCTCATTGCCAAAAATCCGGAAGTGCGGAACCTTGTATCATCCGGCCACAAGTTCAGCTCCAGGGAAGAGATGGATGAATACAAGAAGATTGTGAAGGGCATCTCGCCGCTGGTTGGCGATGCTGGCGTGTCTATTGAGGTTTTCGCCGACCTCGATACAACCGGCGAGCAGATGGTCGCGCAAGGCCGCGAAATGTTTGCCTGGATCCCAAACGCGTACGTGAAGTATCCATGCACCCATGAGGGGCTGCGCGCCGCGCAGACGTCAGTAAGGGAAGCAATCCGGGTCAACATGACGCTTTGTTTTTCGCAAGGGCAGGCCGCCGCCGTATATGCCGCGACGAAAGGATCGAAAGAGCCGGTATACGTGTCCCCTTTTCTTGGCAGACTGGATGATCGCGGCGAGAACGGAATGGACCTGGTCAGAAATATCAAAAAGATGTACGAAGCAGGAGATGGCCACGTGCACGTCTTGGCGGCAAGCATTCGCAATCTCAACCACTTGCTTGGCTCGTTTAACTTGCAGGCCGAACTTGCAACCGCGCCCGCTAAGGTATGGGAAGAGTGGGCGGCCGCATCTTTTCCATTGCCAGGAAGTGATTTCGTGTACAAAGGGTTAGACAAGGCCGGCAACGAGCTGAGGGCGATTCCCTATCAATCACTGGATTTGAATCGGCCGTGGGAAGGTTTTGACATCCGCCATGAACTCACTACAAAGGGAATCCAACAATTTGTCGCTGATTATAAAAGCACTCTGAAACAATCTGCCTGAAGGGTGTGCCGATGACGCGAAGCAAGTACATCATGCTGGGAGGCGGCATGGTCGCAGGCTACGCGGCAAAGGAATTGGCCAGCCACGGCTTGGGACCGGGCGAATTGAGGATTATTTCCGCTGACGACACATTACCCTACGAGCGCCCGCCGCTTTCCAAGGGCTTCCTTTTAGGGAAGGATACTGAAGAAGGAATATTGATCAATAAGCCTGAATGGTACGAGAAGCAAGGCATCGATCTCAAATTACAGACGATCATCGACGAAATTGATCTAACGAAGAAACGGCTACATGCAGATTCCGGAGAGGTTTTCGAGTACGAGACTTTGCTGATCGCAACGGGGGCACGAGCCAGGAAGCTTGATTGTCCTGGAAACGACTTGCCCAACGTTTTCTACCTTCGATCACTGGGTGATTCCCGCAAAATCCGTGAGAGAGCTAAGAACTCCAAGCAAGCAGTCGTGATCGGCGGTGGGTTCATCGGGATGGAGGTGGCCTCGGTGCTTTCGCAAAAGAACATCGAGACCTCGCTAATCATTCGCGAGGATCGAGTGTGGAGCCGCGTATTCACCCCGGCGATGTCAGAGTTTTTTGAGCGCTACTATCTCTCGCGCGGTGTAAAGCTGCTTAAGAATGAAAGCGTCGCTTCTTTGCAAGGAAAAGATCGGCTGGACGTGTCGCTCTCAAGCGGGCGCAAGATTGCGTGCGACATGGTGGTTGCTGGTGTCGGTGCCACTGCCGTCACCGACCTGTTCGCAAAGAGCGGTCTTGCCATTGAGAATGGCATCGTGGTCAACGAGTATTTGGAAACGAACCAGGCAGGCATTTTTGCCGCAGGCGATGTCGCGAACTACGTCGATAAAATCTTTGACAAGCGCCGACGAGTGGAACACTGGGACAACGCTGTCTCTCAGGGGCAGCATTGGGCAGGTGTCATTCGCGGGGAGCGACGTCCTTTCCTGCACGTTCCTTATTTCTTCTCCGATGTATTCGATTTGTCGTACGAACTGTGGGGTGATTCTCAGGGAGCGACTCAAACGATTGCTCGTGGGGACCTGAGCAGTTCGAGTTTCAGTATATGGTGGTTAAAGCAAGATCGCTTGATTGCTACCTTCGTTATGAATCGCCCAGATGAAGAGCGTCAATTCGCGCCGGAGTGGACCAAGTCCAGACGGACCATTTCAGTGGATCGGCTCAAAGATCAAAATCGCTCCATTCAGGAAGCTATCTGAGACCAGGTTAGCCCGTAAGGTTCACGAGCCCTTCTTCCTGCTCAATCGCGTTCTTTGAATCCGAGCCTTAACACGCTTCAGTGCAGATACTTTATGAATCGCAATGTGCTCGGTCTTGTCACTCTTGATGATGTACTGAGGTTCGTCTCTTGAGGCGTGGTGCACATAGCCTTTGAAACGAATGTCGGAGACGACTTTCTTTACGATAACACCGCTAACTCTTCCGGCTTCAGAGTTCCATTCAACGTGGTCGCCGCACTTGAACGCCTTAGCCATCCAGCTGTGACTATTCCATCAGCCTACGTTTACAGAAATGCTAGCGCTTGTTCTCTCGTCTTGCCAAGTCCCGTGAAACGGCATTCTCGTCCAGTGGGATTTCAGCCTGAGCCAGTCTCCGAGAACAAGACTTATGAGGACTTCTCATGGAAGGACTTAGCAGTCAGCTTGCGGGCGCAAAGTCAGCTCTCATGCGATGACGCGTCTTGCCACTCGGCCCTAGAATCTATCGGCTATCACCGAAACGGTGCTACTCACCCTTAGACTGTTCTATCGTTGAAGCTGGTTGTTCACCTACGAAGACCCGGCAGGCGCAGGGCGTTTGAGGACCTGTCCGACACGGCCTCAAAATGAACTTCTAACAGCGCCCAAAATATCGTTCAGCCGACTTACCACGTTCGCGAGCGGAGCGTTGCTGCCCAAAAGTGTCGGTACGGAACAAAGCAGTTTCCCCAGTTGACTATTTGGATCGGCTGGCGCGGTAATCACGACATTAATCGGGGATAGCGATGCCGTTGTCCCCGATGGTAACGGTGCTGAAAAAGTGATCGTGTCACTATGCAACGTCAGGGTGGTACAGGTTCCTGTAAAACTCGCTAACATTACCGTAACAGGCTGTGCACTGATTGTCGCTGTGACGTTCCCTGCTGATCCGGTTAACTGTCCGCTGATAGTACCCATTGCGCTGATCGCGCCATTTATAAGCGTGAAACTGCTCGTCGTCAATATGCCAGTGAAGGTGCCCACTCCCGCGATCACTTGCATAATGGCTGTCCCAGTCGATTCGACAGTAGCAGAAGGGGTTTGTGCTGGAGCAGGTGCCGAGATCAGCGCAATCGACAAAGCCACAATCATAAATGCGATCAACACTACGACGCCCTTAAAGTGAGTCATTTGTTGTCTCCTTCATTTTCGACGCGAGAAACCCTATCGTCGAGCGGAATGGTGCGCGGGCTTTATCGCTGTCGCTTAGCACGTTCGCAGTCGACTCACCTTTCGGACACTGTCAGCAATTACAGGCACTTCGTTCCAAGATGTCCGCAGGGCCAGATGTGAGAGCGGTAATCATTCCAAGCACATAACATTGAATGTCGCCATGCTCTCATCTCTGGATTGGCGCGGAGTCAGTCCTTTCCCCTCTTATAGAACGGTGTTCTCGTCCAGTGGGATTTCAGCTTCGGCCAACTTCCGATAAGACAGGCAGGAGTTACCCAATGCGGGAGCCAAGGGTGCGCCTAAGGCCGATCTCAAAAGGAACGTATGACCTGCGATAGAATCCGTGCGCCGGAGGTGGTTCACAGTGTCAGTCGCCGTCGAAACGCTCGTCACGAATCTCGTCAAGGCCTGGAACAATGGCGACTCGAAAAGTTACGCGGAGAGGTTCGCTGACGATGGCTTCTTCACGAACGTGTTCGGGATGTCCTATTACGGCCGGAAGGCCTTCGAAGAGCGCCATGCCCAAGTGTTCGAAACCTTTGCGAAAGGTTCCTCAGTCCGACTCGTCATTCGAAAGCTCCGTTTCATTCGACCCGATGTGGCGATTATGGACGTGGATTCCGAGGTCATTGGTTATTCAACGCTGCCTCCCAGTATCAAAGTCGGGCCGGATGGAGTTCTTCGATCAAAGTTGCTTCTCGTCTTGGTGAAAGAGAACAGCGAATGGTGGATCAGCGCGTACCATAACGTGGCCGTCACCCCAATTCGTTAATGTCGGGGTTCTGGGCCGGACGTTGTGCTTACAAGAGTTGAAGCCGCGCCATAGCCCTTGCAACGAGAATCGGAGAAAGTCACCGACTCGTCGTAGCATTCATAGCCAAGTCCTTCCATGAGACTGGAAATCTGCTCGTGGTTGTAACATCCAAGCCACTTAAACACCAATTGCCAGGCACGAACACATTGTTCGGCAAAACAGCATTCAAATCAGTACCAACGCTCACAGGAGAAAAGAAATATGCCCGGTTCGAGTGATCTAATCGCTAAGGGAAGCCGCAGTCGAACTCGGAGTCGATGGCCGGGAAATCCAGTCTCTTTCGGGAGTTAGCTATTAAGCCGGAATAATGACGGAATCATGGCCCCGTCCATTGCCTCCTGCGCCTTGTGGACGCACGATGCGCACTCAGATGAGGCAGTTGAAACGACTCACAACGAGAGGAGATCGAACATGAAAATCGTCAGAATGCTTGCGATCTTTACGTTAGCGATGTGCGCGTTCACGGCCACTGCGAATGCCCAGAGCGTCATGGGCAGGTTCACGCTGCCTTACGAAGTCCACTGGGGTACAGCCACACTCCCAGCGGGCGAATACACAATCACCATGGACTCACTCCAGAGTGCTACGCTCGTTCAGTCGGCGAGCAACAGCCAGTCGTTCTTTACACGCATGCCGACGATTCAAGATAGCGAGAAGGGCGCTGCCTGTCTAATCGTCACGACTCAAGGAAACGAACGCACGATTCGGTCATTGAACTTGCCCCAGGATGGCAAATCCCTGGTTTACAAACCGCTCACGAAGGCTGAACGCGAACAGCTTGCCAAAGCCGGCCAAATACAGAGTGTGCCGGTGTTCGCTGCCAAAAAGTAGATTCACTAGGCTTGCCCGCTGTTGGTCTAAGGGAGGATGGAGCTGGCCGTTCATCCTCCCTAGCTTTGTTTCTGCCTCTTAATCGCCCGGATTTGAGCTTTGAAGCCGGTGCTCTGGTCTTCACGCAAAACCTGGTAACTTTCAATCTCGGCCGCCACTCCTACCCGATTCCTCTTTTTGATTTCCGTCCGTCGCACGCGTGCCTGACAGCGGACGCGTACGGGCTCGGCTAAGGTTATGTCGTGGGGCAGAACAAGGACCAACTCCACCAACGAACCCTTCTTACTTTTTGTCGGTAGGAAGAAATAAACGCCCCGAGACGTTATGTTCTCGGACTCCGTCTGAGCTTCCCAATTTCCCGATTTAGTCGCCCAGCTGACCCTCATCGGCAGCTTCATTTGGAAGCGTCGGGTTGCGCGGCGTTCCATAACTATCCCCACGCAAGGGCTGGAAGTTACCTGCAGCGTTTGGAAGAGAATCCGGAAAGTGGCGGAATGCAGATCAGTTCCCCTATTTCAGCCCGTAGCTACAACCTTATCCGTTCCACTTGCCACATTCGCAAATCCTGACGAAGCCATTGCCGCGATTAAGGAGAAACTTGCGCAATCTGGCTTTCGCGGCGGTGAGAGTGATACGACGACAGCGTGCAGGAGTCGCGGGCAACGGCAAGCGCTCCGGTGACGGTCGCCGGGAGGCTCGCTCTCATAACCGTAGGTGCTCCTCCCTTCCAAGTAAACCAACTTGGTTCTTGATCGCAGCAAATACTGCTCACCCGTTTAGGTCTATACTCGGGGAAATGAATGACCCTGGCAGGATGTCAATGAGATTGCTCGGAGCGGTCTTCCTGGTTCTCACCCTCGCTGGTTTCGTTTTCGTTGCCCACGGACAAACGCCTCCGCCCGAACAGAAAGTTTTCTCGGATAGCATCCAGCACCCAGTAAGTCTCTCCCCTGAGGTCTTGAAAGTTCTGTTGGCGAGCCATCCAGCTAAGGAAACGTTCGAAACACTGAACGATTCGGAGAAACACGATCCATCTCAATTATTTCAGGCAGCCGAGGTGCATTTAAGTAGCTCTAACGAAGTTGATCTGGTCGTGATTGGCTTGGGTCCGATGCGAGGAGCTGAGAATCGCTGGTTTTGGGTTGTGCGCTCCGCCAATAAAAACCCCCAAGTGATTCTCTTTAGCGGTGGTGACTCTCTTGAAGTAACGGACAAGAGAACGCACGGCTATAAAGACATCGGCGTTGTCTGGATGTCTTCATTGGAAACAGAGACGAGCGTCTATCAGTTTGATGGCACGCTTTACAAGACGCGGACCTTGAACAACTTTAAAATAGGAACAACTCCGAATCCTTAGCGTCACCCTGTCACAGCTCTATCCCGCCTTTTTAGCCCGCGCCCTGAACTCAGCCCATCGTTTCTTTGTGGCTCTACTAATCCTCGCTCTCGCGGCAGCTGACAAAACTCGTTTCTTGGCGCGAGTCAGGTCCCGGCTCGCCGAATTTCCCAAAGCATTCGCAGCAGCTCTCACGCGGCTCAAGTCATGCTGTAACTTACCCAGTTGTTTTTCGAGCTTTCGCTCTTCACGTCTAATCGCAGCCAGAAGGTCCATGAATCCTCCGGCACAAATCTATCCCAAACCAGGGCCGACTCGCCAGTTTCCGAAACCCGAACTTATCAGATGGGACTTGGCACTCCGCTTTACGAACATGTCGAACCGAGAGCCTGCACCGTCTATTCCCTGAAAAATATGCCCTAGATGTGAGCTTCTTCACTGATGGCAAGGTGGAGATCATGTTCAAGCTCAGCTATGAGCAGGCGGAAAATCTCGACCGGCTGATGAAGGGGCACGACCTCTGAATGACAGTCGGACCCGTGAGTATGCTGAAGGTCATTTTAATTTGTACGTTATTCTCCCTCGTTCCTCTGGCAGTTTGGCGCACGATTAATCAGTATCGGCGCGAATGGGACAGGTACATGCTATTAGGGCTCGGCATTAGCGTCCTCACCCCTCTCCCGTCCCTTCTCATCTTTGAACCGCTTGCAATAACTCGCAGTCGGAACAAACCATGAACCCGGCTTCTCCATCCCTCGACGGAGTGTGTTCTGTGACCTCTTGATGCAGAGAAATCGGTCCACCGATCATACGTGAATACAGGCGAGGTACTCACGAGTGTCCTCGCCGTGGATTTCGCACTTAAGTCTTGGCATTGGCGTTTGTCGAACCTTGGCTTCGTGATATGAGAATCGATCGCCGATCTTTATCCAGATACTCCTGTGGCACATCATCTTCCGGCACTTCGTGAGTCTCCACTTCGCCCTGATCGGCATCCAGAGCATTTTCCACGCCCTGTATCGTCTCGGCTTCCAAAGCATTCCCTTCTTCTAGCAACTCCTCTACGCTCTCTGAATTAGCAGTTGGACGGCTCGATAAGCCCTGCAAGTCACCCGCCTCTGCGTCCCGATGTTCTCGCCGTTCCCCGGACAGCAGCGGTACCGTCTCCACAACCAAACCCGTACTCGTTACTCTCTTCCTCTTCGCTGAGAACTTCACCTTTTAGCGGGAGACCGCATGGAAATGGCTTTTTTCCGGGCCTTTCTCTTTGGTGTCGTTTTCTTGGCGGATTTCTTTCGTATCGTCTTTTTAGCGAATTTCGTCGGTGTCGTCCGCTTTTTCTTGTTTGGCATGCGGGGCAGTCTATCACTGTCGGAGGGTCTCGCCTAAGCAGCTGCTGGCCGTCTTAGCTTTCGCCAAGCTCGTTTGACAGTCATCACGAGCCAAGGCTGGAGCAGCTCATCGACGGTAATTCCTTTCGGCAGGTTCGGCAGCTCGGGCGGCTTGCCACGAGCGGGCGAAGGCTCAACTCGCAGATCGGTATCTTCCCAAAGGCGCATAGGACCTCTTCACTGCATCTTTCCTTTTTAATAGCTCGTCGGCAAATTCAGCTTCAATCTGTGCACGGTCAGCAGGTGGTGGAAGTTCGGTGTGGGTGTGGGTATAAACCATCATCCCATCGGCGGACTCAATTATTTCCGCACTTGCCGAAAACCCGGTGGTCAATAGTTGGTAGCTATATCGTATTTTCTTCCCATCAGGCAGTTTCTTAATCCACTCGTCGTATTCCTGAAGCGCCACTGCCTATTCACCACCGGGTGTAGTAACGCAGCTCATTCTGGCAACTTCAGCGGAGCAGAAATCGAGGAATCGTTCTAGGGAACTGACTGCTTGCACCGGTCACCAACCAATCGAGATTGGAGCCGGGCTGGTGCTCGCAAACTACGCTTTATTAATTAGAAAAGCAATCAAAAGAGTGCCTTGGCAGCCGTTGTCTCCAGCGTCCATATTGGTTGTGGTTGGGTCGAAGCCGAGAGCGCTTTGGATTGGTCGCGGAGCCAGTTTCCGTAACGACTTATCAGAAGGACTTGGCCTCAATGAACGTGCAGGAAACCGAATTGAATTTTCACTAGCGGGCGACTTTCAGCCAGATGGCTTCCACAACCACCGCACCATAAAGAAGAGTCCGGCTTGGAATGAAATGATTGCCGATAAGATCAGCCAGTCAATGCCCGTAAACGGAATCCTATGAACAACGAGGTCACTATCCAAATATGTCGGGTAGCCGTCTAGCCAAAGCCGAATGATCACCACAAGGTCCAGTAAGATCACCAGACCCGCAGCAACGGCAAGCGGTATTCTCAAGACTCTAGTCTTCGGCCTGACGAGCTACAGCGCCACTCGGTAAATCAGATAGAACCAGAAAGCGTTCCACGCGGCTACTACTGTCCCTGACACCAGATAGAGACGAAGCGTTGGCCTACCTTCTTTTGCTCCCGAAAAGCCCCAAGCGAAGTCGCGTGCATTAAAGAAAGAGCCGATGACAAGTAGGGCCAACGCTAAATTACGCGCCCAGGCGTGATGCCAGAAGAGGTTAAAGCCCGCGATGACCTCTGCGGCGGGAAGACCAAACTGGCCGGTACGTCTGCCGAGTCTGTATGCGAAGCTCTGCGCTTGAAAGTCGCGCTGGTTTGGCTCTCGGGGGAACAGCGGTAACACGAGACCAGCGATCCCAATCAGGACCATATATCCAGCCGCGATTCGGAGGGTCCACAACGAAGTACGCTGCCAATTCTGAGTGCCATTTGAAAAGCGGGCCAAATAGCATCTGCGGAAGCCTACACCCGCTGTAAGTTTTGTGCCAAGTCCCTCTGATAACGGTGTTCTCGTACATCAGTGGGATTTCAGGTGGCCAGTGTACGATAACAAAACTTCAAGGGACTTGGCTTTTTTGTCGGCACCTCACTGACAAAATGTCGAACGTTGCAAAAATCCATTTGTTCTTCCGGTGTTTACGCGATACAAAAAAAGAAATCGTGTGTGGCTCACGGACACGAATCTGGTTCTATGTGACGCCAAAAGGTAAAAGCCAAAATGCGGGATGGAGCCTTAAAGCCACTTTGTGGAGAAAAACAAGTGAATTACTCAGAGTTTGACACCATTCAGAAAATTAAGAAATCAGCCGCCGCCATACGCAAAGAAGAAAAGGAGGTTGCGAAGCGTGAAAAAGCTTTAGCGGAGAACCAACTGCTAGTCCAAAGGCTTGGACTCGACAAGAACGTGGAAACTCAAACGGTTCCCGCTTCAGCGGAAGCTGCTGTTAACTCGATGCGGGCGAAACTTGCGGAAATGAAGGCGAAGCATAATAAGTTTGTCCATTCCAACGGCCTCCGATTGGAACTGTTCGCCGAGTAGTTTGTTAATGGAAGTCGAACGCTGAGCGATCGTTATTTGCCAGACCCGTTTGCCGCAGGGCTCTTCCGGGCGCCCTTGTTCAATTCGGCTTGCGTCAGGTTCACGTGTCCCACCGATTGCGCGACGATCACTCTGCCGCTCGGAACCTTGTCATCGTGTGACCACAGGTGAAAGATGATTCCATCCGTTGTAGCCACGAGGTCGGCCACTTCCTTAGCCTTGTCGGGCGGCATGTCAAGCACCTGCACCCTCCCGGTCGAGATCTCCTGTTGGTGGTCGTGCCAGTTCTTGTTCCAATCTGCCAGCGACACCGCGCCGGTCCGAGTGATGGACTTGGCGAAAATGTATTCGACTTGCTCCAGGCGGGCGCCCGGATCGTTCGAGCTGTAACACAGGCACTCAATTACGGGCTCGGGCGAGAGAACTTTGCAGTAATGATGGTATGGCCCCATTACCTTCCCGTCCACTACGTGCGGGGCCGTGACGTGAATGGTGTGGCCGTCGGCCGGCGAAGTCGTGTTTCCGACCTGGCCCATTGCGGGCACGGCGGCGGTGATAAACAGACCGAAGACAGCGAGGAATCCGAGGCTTCGAAGCATTGGTTATCTCCTTTTCATCTGCCGAACCGGCAATTGTGATTGATTCCAGGATGCAGACTGCTATCAAGGACACTTCAAGCTAAACCGAATCGGGTGTCATCTCCACCACTTCCGTAATGTGCGTAAATGGAATTCGTGCCCGTTTGTTGGCTTCTTCCACCGTATCTCGGCTAGCCGCCTCAAAATAACAGTGCGTCTGGGCCGTCTCGGGAAGGTAAAAGCTTCGGATCCACCGCACCGCTCGGCCTTCATTGGTTATCTCGGAGCAGCAAGTCTTGGCCCGCATGCCTGCACTCTGAAGCATTTCGGGAGTCACGCCCGGCAAGTCACGTTTCACCACGAAACAAGCCATGTAAGCCTCCTTTGTGAATTTGGTTTCCGCAAAACCGGAATCATGTCTCCGGAACGAGCGGCTCCATCACCGCCTCCAAGTCCGTCCTGCGAATTCGAATAGCCCTTTCACCTGCGAGGCGGACGGCTGGCAGTTTCCCCGACCGAACGTAAGTGCGCAGCGTCTGCACGTGGATGCTCAAAGCTTCGGCTGCCTCCTCCGGAGTCAAGTACTCAACGAGATTGCTCGTTTCGGAACCATCCTGTGGGGACCCGCTTGTATCTTTGCCAAATCGAGCCGACCAACTCCTGGCGACTGCGATCCGCCAACTCGTATTTGTTATTCCGTATGAGCGTTTCAAATCGCCCATCAATCCTTCATTTTCGACAGCGAAGGCAGCTAGCAGATGAGAGACGCGGATCGCGCTCGACCCATCTGCTGTAGCAATTCGCGCCGCGCGGTCAAAGAGATCTACAGCTGGCTGTGAATAAGCTACCTTCACTTCGCTTTTTTCAGGATGGTCGAGCCAATCGACGCCGAGTTCCTCCAGGTCAAAAGTCCAGGATTCCAACTGCACCACGCCGAATCGCGAAATAGTCTGCAAACATCCCAACAGCAGCTCATCAGTGCCAACTTCGGTTCGACCACGCTTCTTCGCCTGAGCAATCGCAAAAGACGCGGCTAGTTCCGTATCTTTCATGGAATTTGATGACAACACTAAACTATGTAAGACTATCTTGTCAACTCTAAAACGCACATATATTAGAGGTGGGATCCAGATCGACCGCGATGCAATCGTTGCCTGCCGCAGCGGAACAGATCACAGAACAGGTGGCTCCGACCGCGACCTACCGATAAGTCTTGAGAAGTCTTGTTCTCGTCATCTGGCCTCCAGGAAAATCTCAGTGTCCGAGAACACCGTTACCAGAGTTGGCCTGCATCACCAATGGTCCATTCAAGCCTGAACAGCAGAGCGGGACAAACCGACCCAGAAGGATTCGACAACACGGCACATTTCTGAATGAAGCGGGATACGCTATCCCATCGCGTTCTGGCGCGATCCCTTCCAGCCTTTGGTCATCTCTCTCTCCAACTTCTTGATCTGGATCAGGTGTTTCGGGTTAAACGGTAGGGACGGATAATAACAGTTGGATTCGTGAGTGCAGAAGCATCCGTTAGCAACCTTCCTGCGACGTGCTTGCATGGCAGGAGAGAACCAGAGCTTCCGGAAGTTCCAGTCATAGTCCCGCAAATTGCCGACCGGTTCGAGGATTTCGCAAGAAGAAACCGTTCCCTCGTCGTAGATCACCCCGCCGGCAGTCCCTGCATAGCACCTCAGTCGGGCTTTTTGCGTCTCTTCCGTCTTGGCAATCAAGCCGTGCATATAGATGTCAATGGCGGCGCGGAAGAATCCGGTGTCGCCCGCATAGTGATTCTTGATGGCCCCATGGCGCGAATCTTCCTCGATTCTGTGGGCCAGTCTGGCGTAGCTGGCGCGATCAATTTCCAACTCTTTGGGATCCGGAGCAGGAGGACGGATATAGTTGAAATTCACTTTGTCGGGCTTCAACTCCTGCTTCAGAAAGTCATACCATTCAAACATCACGTCCTGGTTTGAGTTCATGAAACAGGTGCAGGTCTGTACATCGAGTCGCGGATATTCCTTTTTCATGGCTTGGAGCTGGCGCACAGTGTCGATGACGATGTCCCACGATCCCGGTTGCTGACGAATCTTGTCGTGCCGCTCCTGCGGTCCGTCTATACCGAGAGCCATGGTCACATTCAACTGGGGACATTCCTGCAAAATCCTGGTGACATCCGGAATGATTCGTTTCCGAATCTGGCCGTTGGATGTGATGTAGAGCGATCCAAGCTTGTTGTTGGCCCAGAACGCTCGCGCGATTTCCGGCAGATCCGTGCGCGTGAAGGGCTCGCCACCCGCGAGAATCAAGACGCCCAGGTTGCTACCCAGCGTTTCCGAGATCCTTTCAATATCCCGCGTCTTCATCTGCAACTTCTTGCGCGGACCGTCTTCGAGCTCATCGGTGAAGAAACAATGGGTGCAGCGCATGTTACACACCGAAGTCACGAGGATGTTCAGCAGAACTGGCGAAAACGGTTGTCCCAAAGCAAATTGAGCCCAGCGTTTAAAGGAGTCTCTCATTGGGAAATCGTTCCCATGAATACCTACATGTTCCTGCGACTGAGAAAGGAATGCCAGAAATAACTTTGGCTTAGCAACTGGAATTGAGACGGGGAAGGACTTGGCTATGCTCCGAAGTTTGGTTGAATGTTTGGCAGCCGCACCCCGCCCAAGTCGTTGCACAATATCTTGCACGATCGCCGTGCCATATAAGTTGTACGTAATTGTTGACCCAAATTTCGGGGAGCGATTAGCAACGCTTCCCGAGGGCGTGCCAGTATGGATTGTGGATACACCAAAAGTTCTTGTCTTGTTATCGGATTGTGGCCAGGGATGGCAGTTTCCCCGGGAACCGTCCAAATGCAAAGCTGAGTACCAGAAGAGGCTTGTAAGTGGCTTTCTCTACACGTTCGGCGTCCGCAAAAGGCAACAGAACAGCCATTTTGTTGCGGCTTGGGTCCTGGTCTCAGCGGGATCTTGACTAAATAACGTGGGGGATGGCACTCGATGGGTTGCGCAAAACGGCTAATGTAACGTAACGGTCCATCGCACACGCCCGTGCTGCCCAAAGCTACGAGCGACTCCCCTTTGATTCAAGAACTTGGCGATTAGAGTTGAGATTGGTTCTTGGGCAATGAGAGATCAGCACACCTTAGCATCGAAACGACCGGTACAAAACACGGCGCGAGATGAGTACCAGCTGCATACCCCGCTCACCATTTGCCAGGGTTTTGAGGACCAAGACCCCCGGCCCAATTGTCAATTGTGATTACCCAAAATGAAACCCGGTGTGACTCGGAAGCTTGTTGCATTTGGCCCGAGAGGAATTAGAAGGTGAAGCGCGTTTGCATTTCCAGGCGGCGGTTATTTGCTGTTTCGAAGAAGCCTTCGCCGTTCGGCCCGCCTGCAATCTGGTTCGACAATCCGAACAATGGCGACGTAATGTCGCCGTTGATAGGTCCTGGGTTGTTGTGGTTCAGTATGTTCTGAGCGGAGACGGAAAAGATCAAATTGTAACGGTGCACCGTGTTTGGATTGCCAATGATCGAGCCCAAACCTCTACCAGAGGCTTGCTCAGCGCTTGCGCCTCCGCGAGGAGCGCCAGCGCTGGGGCCTTTCGCGGTGGTAGAGCCATGTTCGGTCCCGAAACCAATGGCTTTGGACACTCGTAGGTTGACCCGGAATTGGCTCGGACTGCGCCCGTAATTACGCCCAATAATTTGTTCGCCAGCCGACGGATTGGGGTCCAGCAGGCCGTAGCGTGTTGGAATCACTCCGGCCGCGGCTGGATTGGTCGCAATTCCCGGACGTGCGTTGAAGAGCGTGGTTCCGTATAGATCTTCTCCCGTCGTGATATCGAAAGGCGCACCCGACTGAACGATCACAAACGGGCTGATCCGCACACTCCAGCGCATATTGATCGATCCACCCACGGTGACGCGGTGCCGCACATCAGTCGACGCTGGTCCGTACTCGCCCCTAGGGTTGTACGGATCGGCCGGGAACGTACCAATGCCATCGGTGTTACTCATGGCACGGTTGAGGACATAGAAGCCGAAGAGGGACACGCCTTGGTTAACTCGCGTGTTGATATTCGCAATCAGTTGGTTCTGATTGTAGATTCCGGAAGACTCCATCAGAAAGACCGGACCGGGCACTCCAAGCGGAAATACACCGCTGCCTTGCATGTTGGGATTAAAAGTGCCGGGGAAAGGGGCGTTGATATCCTCCGAACGGAATAAATGGACGCCGTGGGAATATGTGTAGGTTATCGCCAGCGCTGTGTTCGCCGGCAACTGCCGCTCGAGACTCAGCGCCGACTGTATTACATAAGGGCCACGCATTCGGAAGCTCACTTCTTGTACCGAATCGTAGGCCAACGCCGCTAGCGTTGTCGCCACCGGAACATTCGGGAAGAAATTCGGATCAATCACGACGTATTGATGTTGAACGGCTCCATTGTAGCGGCGTGCCAGGATGGTATTGGCCAGCGGAAAGCGATTGTAGAACGTGCCCACACCAGCACGCAGCACCGTCTTGGCGCGCACATTCTGAGCGCCACCTCCGGGAGCCCACGCCACGGCAATCCTGGGCGCGAAATCGCGCCAGTCGTGAATGTTCGTTTGGGTCTCATAGCGGAAGCCCAGATTTAGCGTAATGTTCGGGCGAACCTTCCATTCGTCGCCGGCAAACACCCCAACGTCGATCTGGCGCGCCGATAATCCAGGAATGCCCGTATCCATGGTGAATTGCCTGGCACCTCCGCCTAAGGCCAGGATCTGCGCCGGCGAAAAACCGAGCTGCTGGAACAGAAGCGTTCGGCGATAACGTTCGATCGACGTGATCCGCGTGAGCAATGGCTGACCCGAGGCGTCCAGCAAGGGCTGATTACTGGCGTCCAGCTCCGGTGCAAGGCCGCCGGCAAACGTGAACGTGCCATTGAAATTCTGGCGGGCGACACTATCTTCGGCTTGCCCGCGGATGCGAACGCCGAAACGCCAGGTATGAGCGGACCGGATCATCGACGTGTAATTCTGCAGCTCGAAATTATTCTGTGTATCAGCGGATTGGCCAATTTGTGACCCGCCGCCGCGAAATGATCCGAGCACCTGAATTTCCGGGCTCAGATCGTTCGGAATCATCTGATTGGCCGTGCGGAAATACTGAAAGCGGGTTTCATTGATATTCCTGCCCAAGACGGCCGTTTCCGTGATTTGCACGGTTTGATCCAAATAATGCGAATGGTAACCGCGAGAAATCACATCGTACCCGCCGATGCCGGCATCGGTGATATTCGAGTTTGTGGCCTCGTAAGACACCATCAAGGTGTTGTTGTCATTGAGCTGATAATCGACTCGCGGGTTGAGCCGAAGGAAGCGTTGCGGCGTCTTTAGGATCTCATTAAAAGGCGTGACCGCCAGCGTCACAGGGTCGAGCATGACTCCATTGGCGATCGAACCGTTGTCGACGGAATTTCTCTGGAAGTTAAGCGTAAAGGATGCGTGCTTCGCCAGTGGCCCGCCGACACCGCCCTCCAACTCCCGCAAGAGAAAGGGTGCTTTCTGAGAGCCGTAGGGATTTCGCGAGTTCCATATGTCGCTGCCAACGTTGTAATCGACTGTGCCGTGATATCGCTCCGTTCCGGGCTTGGTGAAAATTTCTATGCGGCCAAGACCCAGCTTGTCGTATTCGGGAGAGAAGGGATTCTGGTTTATGCGAATCTCGCGAATCGAATCCTTGGATGGAAGATTTCCGCCGCTAAACCCATTGACGAATATCGATCCTCCGCTGGGACCGGCCGATGGCCCCGCGAGGGCCTGCAAGTCCGCCTCAAGGTCGGTCGGATCGTCCGATAAGGATTCCAGATCATCGGCTCCACTCAAGACCAGCGCGCTCGCGTTGTTCGCGGGACTCACACTAACCTGCGTAGTATCTTCGTCCCTTACCGTAACCTCCTGTTTCTCCATGACGACCACGAGCCGCACGTCCTGAACCTGAGTTCGTCCACGCGCAATCGCGATCCCGGACTTCTGGAAATCGGCAAAGCCAGCCACGCGGATGCGAAGCGTATAGGCGCCGGGAGGCAGATCTCGAAAAACATACCGTCCTTCGGATTCGTCTGTTTGCGTTTCTTGCGCAGCGCCATCAGGACCGCTGAGCATAACGGGAACACCTGCCACGGCTGCGCCGGACGGATCGGTAACCTGCCCGCGCAGACTGACTTCACCTGATTGCGCCCAGAGCATGCCGGCAAGAGGCGCAATCAGGATCAAAACCACTATTCGCGCCACACTCTTAGCTAACTTGATCATGACTCCCCGCTGAAAACTTCAAACCGATGATTTCTGATCCCGCCAAGATGTAACCGCCACTAAGGAGAGTCCTCCCCGCCTCTACCCAGTCCCCATAAATTAACTCGCGGCGGGGACTGCCCGCTTCAGCAGGCAGAGGAAGCCGTGCGAGGCGCGCTCCCTTTTCTTTGTAAGATTCTCGGCACGAGTATAATAGTCCGACTTGTGGATCGTTACGCCAAAAACAGTGCAGCTGTTTTTAGTCTGAAATATCATCTCCTCTGGTGCCCAAAATATCGCCACCCGTTCTCACCGGGCCTGTCGAAAGGTTCACCAATGTCTTCGGAGACCTCGATAGATCGCTCTCCCCTTAGACGCAAACACGCGAAATCGGGAGGTGTCTCCTCCTCCGGTCTCGGAGCGAATCCCTGGGTGCAGCTGGGGATGGGCGTCGTTTGCATGGCCATGGTGGCCAATCTGCAATACGGATGGACCATCTTCGTCAATCCCATCGATGCCAAATATCACTGGGGCAAGGCGCCAATTCAGGTTGCGTTTACCCTTTTCATTCTTTTCCAAACTTGGCTTGTACCCTTTGAAGCATACCTTGCGGACCGTTTCGGCCCCCGCCCTCTGGTTTTGGTGGGGGCAGTCCTAGTCGCCGCCTCCTGGGTTATGTACTCGCGGGCCGGTACCCTCGGCATGCTTTATGCCGGAGGCGTGGTCGGTGGAGTTGGCACCGGCCTGGTGTACGGCACTTGCGTTGGTAATGCCGTGAAGTGGTTCGAGAAACGCCGTGGTCTGGCCGCAGGCGTCACGTCGGCGGGATTCGGCGGCGGAGCGGCAATTACGGTGGTACCTTTGACGCGGTCCTTGGTTTCGCGAGGTTATCAGGCGACCTTTTTCGATTTCGCCCTCGTTCAAGGTGGCATTATCCTGCTGGCGGCGCTGGCCCTTAGAAAACCACCTGGAAGTGCCGTCAGTCGAAGCTCGAATCCCCGGCTGCTACAGACCGCAATCGATAGCTCTCCGCTGCAGACGCTTCGGTCCCCAATCTTCTGGCTCATGTATGTTGCATTTCTTCTGGTGGCAGCGACAGGACTGATGGTGACCGCGCAGCTTGCTCCTATCGCCAATTCTTTTGGGATCGCGCAGAAGCCGCTAACTCTGATCGGTTGGGTGATACCGGCGCTTACTTTCTCGCTATCTCTCAACAATCTGATGAATGGTGTTGGGCGACCGCTTTTTGGTTGGGTGTCGGACCTGATTGGGCGCGAATTCACCTTGTGCATGACTTTCCTCGCCGGAGGAGTCGCCATTCTGTGTCTCGGCGCATATGGTAGAAACCCGGCCGGCTTCGTGCTTTTGGCGGCTTTGATCTTTTTGACTTGGGACATCTACAGCATATTTCCAGCCTTGACGTCAGACCACTTTGGTAAGAAGTACGCAAGCACGAATTATGCAATGCTTTACACAGCGAAAGGCACTGCGGCGCTTTTCGTTCCTCTCGGCAGTCTATTGGCAATTCGAACCGGAAGTTGGTATGCCACTCTGCTGGTTGCGGCGATCGCCGATGTCTGTGCGGCGCTGACCATGATTGCCATCGTGCGCCCGCTTCGACTCCGCGAGCTTCGTCGCCAAGGGGCGCAGGATTACAGCAGCTCTGACGCTTCTACACAAATTGCGAGTCCCTGATCATTCTCCGCTGGCGAGGACCTCAACGACGTCGACGACGCGGCCTTCGCGTGTGCTCCTTACCCCTGCTTTGATGACCGCGAGGTTATGCGTTGCCCAGACAGCGTCGGCCTCGGGCTTACTGCCACGTCGAACACAGCTGGCGAATTCCTCTAACTCTTCGCGGATCGTGTCGTTTTTTTCGGTTGCGATCGGACGAGCAACCTTTTCACCTCGCCTCAGGTATCTCAGCCCGGAAAAGAGGTCGTAGAAGGCGCTAGCCTCCTTTCCGTAGACGTTCATCATGTAAAACTCGGACGCCGATGCGTACGACGCCGTGAGGTTCGACATGGCGCCATTCTCATGTTCCAGAATCATGTTCGCGACGTCCGGGTTCTCGCCCGGCAGGACGAGATGGCCTAGCCGGGCAGACACACGAACCACCGGGCCTAGCAGCATTTCCAGCACATCCACGTAATGAATGCCAATCTGCAACATGACGCCCCCCGGCATGCCCACCGCGGTGTAGCGCCAGGAAGAAAGCTCGATGCGACCCAAACGGTCACGACTGATATTGCACTCGGCCTGAACCAGTTTGCCGAACTGGCCGGCATCGATCTCCGATTTGATCCAGCGAAACTGGCTCTCGCGGCGGCGCTGAGACCCGAGCGCCAGCACCACGCCAGCCTTGGCGCACGTCTCGGCGATCGCGCGGCCATCGGCGACGGTGTTCGCGATGGGCTTGTCGAGGAACACGTGTTTGCCGGCACACGCGGCCATGCGCGTGGTCTCTAGATGTGCGTCATTGGGCGTAGTGTTGATAATCGCTTCGACCGAGCCATCTTCGAGGATTTCTTCGTAGCTGCTGGCCGCCCGACAGTCGTAGCGAGCGGCGAAGGCACGACGCTTGTCTTCGGACCTCGTGTAGCAGGCGACTAACTCAATTTCGCCCGAGCGCTTGGCCGCATCAGCAAGAACACCAGACCACCAGCCTATACCTAAAGCCGCAGCACGCAGTGGTGGTCTGCTCAAGACGGCCCACCCAGTTCAGCGATGTTCAGCCTGGCTGGCAACTGGTTTTCCGTACGCAATAGCTCGCGACGATTCGACTTCGATTCGTAGTCTTGTTACTACGGTCAACGCACAGATGCAAGAGCGCCGCAGCTACTACGGGTCCAGGACCACGGAAGCTCGAGACTTATAGGGACCGGTATGCGATCAGCGACGGCGATCAATCGATCATCAGCTACCATGTCTAACCCTAGAAAAATAAGTGCCAAACCTATTGAAACGCAACAGAACCGACACTTTGTTGCATGGACGGTGGGGGATCTCCTAAAGCGGCAACCACGAGTGTTGGTCTCCTTTCCCGCAACGAATGTATTCCCCGACGCGTCGGCTTTATGAGGCAGAAAACTTTTTCAAAAGGTTAGAAACACCCCGGGTACCCCGCCCCAGGCCGGAGTCTCTCACCGGCCGCGTCTGCCAGGCGAATTGACTCCGTATGCGGGGTCTCTTACGAGATCGGCGTATCGGGCGTATGATGCGATTCTGTGATGCCCCGATAAACGGGACAGCAAATAAAGGCGCGCCGCGCCCATCGCAGGTGACTAGAGTGATCGCAGGAAGTTGATGATGTCCTGCTGGTCTTGGGTGGACAGCCTACGGAAGCGCTCGATAACCCGATTGGCCTCGCTCTCGGGGCCCTGGTGATCTTCGATAGCCTCCATCAGATTGGTCGTGCGTCCATCGTGGAGGAAGAAGATGCGCTGCCCGACACCCCAGAGCGGGGCGGTTCGGAACTCATCAGGACCTGCGCCACCTTGTGTGATGCCGTCTGCAAGACCTTTTCCCATGTGGTGAACGAGGAGATCGGACCAGAGGTGCGCCGTCTGGTTCGACAGGGCGGCGCTGGGGACCGTGGAGGAGCCGCTGGCAATCATCTTACCCGTCGTCAACGAAGCCGTGTGGCAATGGGCACAGCCCACTTTTGTAAAGGCGGCTCGTCCGTTCACTATGGACGGCGTGTCGGGCGCGGGCGTGGGCGGGGCCAGCATGCGCATGAAGTTGCTAAACGCCTCGATGTCGGAGATGACGGCGGGATTGGAAGTGGCAGCACCCGTCGGCGCCGTCGTAAAGTTGAGTGCATCATTCGGTGTGGCGGTGAACAGACAGGCCGGAGTCTCGTCGCGCTCCTGAGGGAACAATAGGTTCGAGATTCCCATTTCCACGTTGTATGCTTCGCTCGCGAACAAGAGCAGGGACTTGTTCTGTGCCTTCCATCCGAAACGTGTAATGGTCCCATCATTTGCGCTGTGGTTCGCAGCGCCGCTCAGGTGAGCGTTGGGATGACCGTAAATGCCCAACTGTGCCTTCTGGGATGCGTTGGCCTGCATATTGCCGAGAATCACCGAGTCGGGAATCGCTTCTATGAGTCCGGCCCCAAAGACCGGGGTGGGGATGCGAAAGATGATGTTCGGATTTCCGCCCTTGCCGGTGAGCGGATTTCCAGCCGGCCGAAAGTCGGGCTGGGCAATATTGCAGCCCATAGCGTCACTCCGACCGGTGATGACGAAGAGGTCGTGCACGCCGCCATCGTTAGTTCCGTCGGGATTGCGCTTAAAGCGCGCTTCCCGCACCGGGCCGTTCGGCGCGATGAACCAGGGCACCACGTTCTTTGCCCCATTGAGCTTCGCGACCGCGATCAAGGGGTTCTGCGCCGGGCTCGATCCGCCAGCAGCCGGATGCGAGTGGCATGCTAAACACTGGTTGGAGTTGAAGCGCGGCCCCAGCCCATTGTTCGAGCCCCCCTGCACAACCTCAAGTTCTATAAATCTCGTGAACCCGTCTTGGAAGAAGGTCTTTTCGTCCGCGGTAAGGTTACTGAGAGGATTGCCAGCTCCCGCCGCCCCGCCCCGTACCCCAGGATCTACGGGCTTTTTCGCCCCTCCAGCGGATATGCAAACGCTGAGCATGGCAAATGCTATGACAACGAAGGCGCCGAATACTTTTAACGCAGCATCTCGTCGCGTCATCACGACCCTATGCCTCCTTATTCTCAGGAAAACGCACCAGGCGCCAGTGAGTCTAGACTGGATTTTTCCGATTTGGACCTCCAAATCGGCGCGGTGTGGCTTCTTCGGCACTCCCAGGCGACGTGATCGAGTTCGTGCCCGGAGCGTAATCCCCTCCCGAATCGGGGACATGTGATGAATCCTTCATTCGAGGAGACGCTCATCGAAGTCTGGCGGCAATCCAGCGTATGGCGCTTCAGCGACCCTGCGAAGGCGTGAACCTTACCTCGAACATTTCGAGCGGATGTGCAATCCAATATGGTGCAGGTGAAGAGCGAAACCACCGTGACTGTGACCATCTCCTTTCCTAAGGATGGCATCCTCGATGCTTGTTCTGATTTGGAATGGAACGATGGTGCTCAAATCGATCAGATCGAAAAATTAACCACCCTGGCTGTTCAAACAAGTAACAGTCTGTATGAAATCACGGTTCTCAACGGCCACACCGGGGAGGTTCTGGCGCGAGGCGGCGAATTTTTCCCCGTGCGAACTCCTGTCCGATTGGAGGGCAGCACGTGCGGCGGCTCAATTCTCAAGAGGCGCGGCATCTACGTGGGTTTGCGGATGGAGATCGTCCCCCAGCCTGTAGAAGTTGTAAGCAGGGTGGAGTGCGACCCAATGACGGGGGAAAAAGAAATTCTGCTGGGTCACAAGGTGATTACGACTTCCTCGATTCAATCCATTGGAATCGTCCTCTGAAATGAGGAGAAACCCGAGGCTACGGCCGTAAATTCATGCGCCGCAGCAGGTCGGTCCAGCGTGGGTCCGAGCGCAGCGGGTCGTAGTCTGGAACCGCCTGAATGTCTGCAATAGAGCGTTCCTCATAAGCCTTTTCCAACCAGTCGAATGCTTTGTCCTTTTCCCCAAGGCCCGCATAGATAATCGCCCTGGCCCCTGCTGACACGTACTTATGCTCCGAAAGTGCGTCCAATTGATCGAGCACCGTCTGGGCCTCGCTTCTTCTGCCCGCCACCCCATAAGAGTGTCCAAGCCAGGATAATGCCATTGTGTCGGCAGGGGAGATTACCAACGATTTTTCAAATTCTGCGATGCCCTCCTTGTACATGGATTTTTGGACGTAGGCCAAGCCGAGGATATTGTGCGCCAGAGTTAAGTTTGGCTCCAACTCAAGCGTCTTCTTCTCTTGCTCTATCGCTTGGTCATACTGGCGCGCCTCGTAGAATGTCAGCCCCAGGAACCCATTGGCCGGAAGCGAGAATGGATCAAGTTCCAGGGCTCGCTTGTCCTCCGCTGCGGCTTGTTCAATCTTTCCCATTGCCCTTAAAGCTGCGCCATGGATTAGGTGGGCATCCGCATAGTTCGGGTTTAGCTCAATGGCCCGCTGGAATTCTCTCTCGGCGCCTGACCAGTCCCAATCATAGGCCGCCTTGATGATTGCCAGCGAGGTGTGAGCCTCGGCGAGCGTCTCATCAAGTTCCAAGGCCTTCTGCGCGGCCTCCTTGGCGCTTGGAAAAGCTTCCTTCGGGGAAACGAAACCGAGTACTGCAAGTTGACTATAGCCATCGGCCAAGCCGGAATAGGCCAGAGCGTAGGTGTGATCTTTAGCGATCGCCTGCTGAAAGAAATCGGTAGCCTTGTTCAATCCCTCTTTGGTTCGCTTGTTCCACCAGTAGCGGCCTTTGAGATAGTCCTGATAGGCTTCAGTATTCGTTGTGAAGCTCTTGGTCAAGCGCTTCTGATTTCGCCCGTCAGATGCATCCGCAGCGCGGCCGTCATTTCCTTCGCGATCTCTTCTTGCAGGATGAAAACGTCGGTCGACTTGCGGCTGTACTGCTGGCCCCAGATGTGGCTGTTATCCCGTGCATCGACCAGCTCGGTGCTGATCGCCAAACTGTCACCGCGCTGTATGATTCTACCTTCCAGCACGGCCCGAACGCCCAGTGCGCTTCCGACTGTCCGCGCATCCGTTTGCTTGCCCTTGTACATAAAGGCGGAGTCGCGAGACATCACCTTCAAATGTGGCAACTGCGATAGGCTGTTGATTAGGCTCTCGGTGATGCCGTCGCTCAAGTACTCCGAGTCTGGATTGCCACTCGCGTTCACGAACGGCAGGACTACCACCGAATCGATTGTCTCGCCCCCTCGTCCGCTGGATCGATAGAACCAGCCTCCCACCCCGAGCAACACCAAAAGCCCAATTGCCGCAATTGCGAGCACGGATTTTCTCCGCCACCACGCGGGAGTCGTAGCCGATAGAATTCCGCTCCCAGCAGACGGAATAGACGTGATTGAGTTTGGACCCGAAGACACAGTAGCACTGACCGCGCTTTTGCCCGACTCTAATTCGCGTTTCAGGCGCTTCAGGTCTGCGCGGAGTTCCGCCGCACTTTGGCAGCGTAGCTCGCGGTCCTTTTGTAGTGCCTTATTAATGATCCGCTCCAGCTCGGGCGGGATTTCAGGATTCAGGCGCACGGGAGCGACGGGCGTGCGGTTCAGAATCGCTTCGAAAATGACCGCAGAAGTGTCGCCGCGGAAGGGGAGCGAACCCGTGGACATTTCGTATAACACTGCGCCAAAGGAGAAAAGATCTGTACGCGCATCCAAGTCTTTCCCTCGCGCTTGTTCAGGTGACATGTACGCGACTGTCCCAACTGTGCTGCCTGGGCTGGTGAGTTGCGCCTCGGGAACGTCAGTCGTGGCCGTGGATGCCGCCGACCCAGAAACCGCCGGGAGAGATTTCGGTTCCGCTGTCAACTTCGCCAAGCCAAAATCCAAAATCTTCGCGTGTCCCCGCTTCGTGACAAAGATGTTGGCAGGCTTTATGTCCCGATGGACGATCCCTTTCGCGTGGGCGGCATCCAGCGCATCCGCAATTTCTGTCCCCAATTCCAACAGTTGCTCTATTGGAAATGGCTTTCCACTGAGCCGATGCTTCAGCCTTTGTTCATCCAGAACTTCCATCGGAGAGATGCAGAAAGAGGGCGAGTGACGCAGCAGATGATGCTTCAGCGTTTGTCCTTGCAGCAACTCCATGACGATGAAGTGCTGACCGTTCGCTTCGTCGATCTCGTGAATCGTGCAGATGTTTGGATGATTGAGCGCCGAAGCAGCGAAGGCTTCCCGCTGAAATCGTTCGCATGCAGCAGGATCGTTCTCCATCTCCGCAGGCAGGAACTTCAGCGCGACATGCCGGTCCAGCTTAAGGTCTTCGGCTTCGTACACCACGCCCATGCCGCCACCACCGAGCTTCTCCAGGATGCGATAGTGGGTTATGGTTTGGCCGATCATGGCGCTAAGGCTGAACTTTCCATCTGGCAAAGCATGTCGACGAACACGCGTCGGGGCGCAGCGGACGCCGCTTGCTAAGCTGTAATAGTGAGCTCCGCGGGCTGAGCTTCGCTATGCTGCAGCAAGATTCTACTGAGTTCCTCAGGCTGGTCAAACATAACCATATGGCCGCACGTCATCGTCAGCGTCCTCCAGCCCTTTGCCTTCGCCTTGTCGCGGAACGGCGAAAATGGCGAGTGCTGAGCGTAACCAGTCATCAGAATGAAAGTGACGTTCTTGATCTGGTCGATTTTACCGGTCAGCTTGACCGCTTGCTCGAAGCATCCAATTGGCTGCATCGTACACTGCCGACGCATCCACTCAGCATCAGCAGCATCCTTAACGTTGAATACTTCTGGAGGAATCGGTGGAATCTTCCAGCCATCGCCGACGCTCTTCGCTCCTTCCATGAAGTTTTGCCAGCGGATTGCCGGCACGTGTTGGGCGACGTTTTCACCGTTGTGGAGCACGTACGCATCCAAATAGACGAGCGAGCCAATGCGATCGGGAATGCGATCGGCGACGCCACTGATTACGGCACCACCGTAGGAATGACCGCACAGCACGATGTTGGAGAGTTCCTCCCATTGGATCAGGTTGACGACATCAAGAATATGCGTCTCGAGGTTGACGTCACGGGTCAGGATCTGGGAACGCTCCCCCAAACCAGTGAGCGTTGGTGTAAAAACGTCGTGGCCAGCGGCCTGTAATCTCTTCCGAATGCGTTTCCAGCACCAACCACCGAGCCATGCCCCGTGCACAAGTACAAACGTCGCCATGACAGCTCTCCTCCGCGCTGCTTGTCTTTGAAGAGAAATAGCCGAACCAACTACCCTCCTAGGAATCTGAGGCTCGCCGTCACTCAATAGCCATCGCTTGACACTTGTGAAAGCCAACACCGCCTCATTCATTTTCCGGGCGGCACGCGGCCCTTCAGTTCTTCAAACCAGTTCACACCTGCCTCCCATCGAGACGGGCGTCTCGACCTCAAACGCGCTTGCCGCAAACTCCTGCTATTGCGCGGCAGTCACCATGATTTCAACCAGTATGTTTGGCCGCCAGAGTGGAGTCTGGACGCAGACGCGCACAGGAGCATTTTGTCGGTCAACCCATTCGTTCCAAACGGAATTGTGGTCTTCAAAATCCTTCATATCCGCCAGCCATACGTGTGCTGTCAAGAGTTTCGATTTGTCGCTGCCAGCTTTTTCCAGAAGCCCGTCGATTCTCTCAAGCACCTTCTTGGTCTGCACTTTTACATCGCCGGTCGGCTCGGCCGTCACGCCGCAAGTGCTAACAATGCCGTTGTGCACCACGGCCAAGCTGATGAGCGGAATTACTTTCACGCCAAACACGTCCTTCAGACCCTCGGTTGACCCAATCCGTTGAATGGTCATTTTCTCTCCTGTTCTCGGAAAGAATCGGCTACGCCGACTTCTCAGAAATTGGCCTCCCGCTGTCAGGTCGGATAACTGGTGAACGGCAATCTATCGCTATTTATGCATTGCATCAATCCTGCGCAAGAGAATCAGGGAGCTATTTCGAGGATGCGATCGTGGGATATGGTTTGGCCGATCATCTGATCCTTGTCTGTCTACTTATTCGTGGTCACTGGTTCTGGCATCGACATTCCAGCGATTATTTGCCAATTGTTCCTGTTCTTGATCCAGGTATGCAGGATGCGGAAAGTGCCCTTCGACACTGGGTTACTGTCCTTGTCTAAAAACTCCAATGTGATCCAGTAACATGTGACCGCAACGCTGCCGGTGACTTGAATTCCGGCAGGCTTAAACTCCGTGAGCTTGAGCGTAAGTCCTTTGGTAGTCACTGAGGCCATCCAGTCGGCAATGTGGTCCTTGTGCACTGGTGCGGGATACAAGTCGGGCCATCCGAGGAAATCCTCGTGCCACAATGTCAAATAACTGGCCCGATCGTTCTCCTGAGCGTAACGCCAATACGCGTTCTCAAGATTCCAGACTGTTTGCGTTTGCTTGTCGTCTGATGTAACCGGCTGCGTCAGTCCGCCCTTGTTATTCATCTTCCTCCCTGAGTCGATAAATCTTCATTTCCCAGGCGGGACTTTGCGGCGGAGTTCGTCGAAGAAATTGAAGATAAAGCTGACCTTGTTCACCGCTGGGATCTGTTCTGTTCCAGGGGACTTCAAGACGGCAAAACGTTTGCCGTCAGGGTGCAGGTCAAAGTTAAAGCTGGCCCCGCTGTCGGAGAACTGGCTCGGCGACCAGAGTTGGGGCTTGTCGGCGTGGAAGGAATCGCCGGAAGCGCTGTAGGTCGCCACCATGATCTTGTTGTCCGCTGCGCGATAGAAAAGTTCCTTGCCATTGTGTGACCATTTGGGAATGATCCCGCCAAGGCTAGAAATCTGCCATTTGCCCCCGGGACCGGGAAACGGCCGCACGTACACTTGATAGATACCGGATTCATTGGAGTGATAGGCGAGCCAGCGGCCATCGGGCGAGAAGGCGGGTGACTGCTCGCTGAAGGGGCTGCTCAAGAAAGGTTTTGGCTCGCTGGTGTTCCATCCGGACTTCTCGTCCCCGTCGATGGAAAGAGTCATGATGTCGAAATTGGCAGTCTGTTCGCCGAACGCGAAAACCCTACCATCGGGCCGCCAGGAACCTGTGTATTGCGGGCTCTTGCTTTCCGAGAGGCGCTGCGCATTCCCGGCGCCATCGGCGCGTATCCACCAGAGGTTAGGCACACCACCCTTTTCCTGAGAGGAATAGACAATCCTCTGGCCGTCGGGAGTCCACACGGGGAAGATGTTATTCTCACCCGCAAAGGTCAGGCGCGTCGGTGTATCGCGTTCCCAGTCGTACACCCAGATGTCGCTCCTTTTACCTTCATTTATTTCCAGAGCTAAACGCTTCCCGTCGGGCGAGAACACGGGATCGTTATAAGCGCCAGGAGCCTCGCGCAAGGCTGTAAATTTGCCCTCACGGTCCATCCAGTAGATGGACACATTCTGACCCACGCCACCCTGAGCGATGTATGCGAGGTTTCCGGTTTCGGAAAAGGAGAACTGCGCCGCCGCACTTTGGATAGCGGTCGCCACGCCTTCCAGGATCGGCGCGGGCTGGCCGGTTGCCTCCAGCCGCTTCAGATCGAAGGGCACGGCAAACAGGGTGCCTTCGTGCATATAGACCACGTGCCCGCTGGGCAAGTAGCGGGCATAGAAGCCGCCCTGCTGTAGTGTTTTTCGCTTTCCGGAAGCCATCGAGTACACAACGATCTCTGAGTCCTCGAAGTTGCCCGGATGGGCGCTGGACGTGAACAGAACGGCTTTACCCCCCGGCAGCACTTGTGGCCAGCGTTGTGTGATTTCGCCCGCTTGCTTGTCTAGGGTGGTCAGCGGTTGGGGCGCTCCTCCCGCCGAGGAGACTTTGGAAAGGGCCATAAGGGTGGTCGGAGTAAACACGATTGTTCCATCTTCGCTCCAGCTTCCTCCTCGGTCATCGGGAGCATCGCACAGCGTGACTGCCGCGCCGCCTTGTATCGCGATCTTTTTCAACTTGCCGTCGGCAAAGAAACCGAGCCACTGGCCGTCGGGCGAAAAGAACGGATCGAGGGCGTTCTCAGTGCCGGAAAGCGCGGTGGCCTGCAACTGGTCGAGCGAACGAACATAGATGCTCCGCCTCTGATCGGCTCCCCTGGCGACAAAAGCGAGCCGCGTGCCGTCGGGTGAGAGGATGGCGGAAGCCCCAAGGGCGGTGTACAGGCTTGCGCTTGCACCGATTTCCGCGCTCAGGTGCAGCGCTTGCAGAGGCTTCTGTGGTTTCGGCGCCCGCAGCCCGAAACCAAGGGCAAACGCGATGGCGACCAGCCCGAGCGCACCTGCCGTAGCCCAGGCGATTCGGCCTCGGCCTTTGCGCTGCGCTGCGGCTGGCTCGGCTGTCGGTGGTGCAGTGAGCACCTCCTGAATTTCGATGCGAGCGTCGCCAGCGGCTTGCATGCGGAGCGTCTTGTCTTTTTGCAGGCAGCGCCGCAACAGCAGCCGAATAGCGGGCGGCGTGTTCTCCGGCAACCGGCTCCAGTCCGGATCGGTCTTCACCACTGCAGCCAGAATTTCAGTGATGTCTTCACCCTCGAATGCGGGCCGTCCGCATAGCAGTTCATAGAGCACGCAGCCGAACGCCCAGATGTCAGTCCGTTTGTCCACCGCCTTGCCACGAGCTTGCTCCGGCGACATGTACGCCGCCGTACCCAGGATTACTCCATGCATGGTCGCCGCCATGCTGAGTGTTGGTGAATTCGTCGGATCACTGGTCTGCGAGTCTTCGGCGAACGCTTTCGCCAGTCCGAAGTCCAACACTTTGACTTTCCCTTCGAGCGTTAACTTCACGTTCGCTGGTTTCAGATCACGATGGATGATCCCTCTTTCGTGAGCGGCCTCCAGCGCCTCAGCGATCTGCTGGCAAACCGCGAGCGCTTCTTCCACCGCCAAGGCG
>Ga0207106_1023_pt1 | contig 39251 bp, 48 predicted proteins | sample Alteio_BWMinHeat_78_FD_153535 | JGI IMG/M metagenome (GOLD analysis project Ga0207106, IMG submission 153535) | Enriched cells from forest soil in Barre Woods Harvard Forest LTER site, Petersham, Massachusetts, United States -... | ecosystem: Environmental > Terrestrial > Soil > Temperate forest >...
GGTTGATCCCTCCGAAGATGCAGACGAAACTAGAAATCAGTCGACAAGCTGAGCTCTTTCCATCTTCTGGCTTCTTCCAACCGCGCAAGGTCGTTCTTTTCTGCGCCATTGTACGCGTCGCTGCCGAGTAAAAGCCGCAACGGTGGATTTTGCTCCCGAGTCAGACGAACGATTGCTTGAGCAGCCTTTTTCGGATCGCCCGGCTGCTTTCCATTGTAGTCACGCTGAAACTTGGCGGTCGCGCCAACTGTCGAATCGTATTCGGGACGCCCTTCGCTCAGCTTTGTAGAATTTCCCGCAAAGTCGGTGCGAAAGCCACCTGGTTCAACAATGGTGACCTTAACGCCCAGCGGAGATGCTTCGCGCGACAACACTTCGGAGAAACCTTCAACGCCCCATTTTGCAGCCGAGTAGGGTCCGCGACCCGGAGGTCCGATCCTTCCTCCCATCGATGAAAATTGAACAAAATGACCGCCCTTCCTTTCGCGGAAATACGGAAGGGCTGCCTTTGTCACAATGATCGTCCCGAAGAGGTTCGTTTCGATTTGCGCGCGAAAATCCGACATGGGTGTGTCTTCGACAGACGAGAGATTGCCGTATCCCGCGTTGTTGACAACAACGTCCAGCGAGCCAAACGTATCGATAGCTGTCTTCACAGCATTAGTCGCGGCGGACTCGTCGGTCACATCCAAGGCAAATAGCTTCACCTGATTACCGTAGCGGTCCGACAGATCGTTAAGTGATTCGGTGTTTCGGGCTGTCGCCATGACCTTATTACCGGCTGCAAGGCTGGCCTCGACAATGGCGCGACCCAGACCGCGAGAACTACCCGTAACTAACCACACTTGCGACATTCTTCCTCCTGTTTCCAACTGGTTTCGACACGGGTCGGACCCTGGTGAGTCCCAATAATGCCAACGACAGTGATGTACTCAAATCCATCGGCAAGTTCCTGGCCCTGGTCAAACAGACTTAGAAAGCTCACATAGTCATGCGGAAAAATATTTAGATATTGCCCTTCGACCTTAGGATCGCCTGGCTTTGCCTTCAGTTCGGCTAGCGCATCGCTTAGCTTGCGAGCTTGAAGAGAAAGCTGTTTGGTTTGCGAACTGACCAATAGGGGCGAAACGAACAGAAAGCAAGCCCCAATTATCGCCGTTTTTCTCATGCTCGATTCTAGATAACGAACGCTCGGAAGTGTGTACTGACGAGCACAGACTCATTCTAATCCGATAACGCGAGATAGGATTTCGGGATAGGTCCCTCGGAAACTGGCCTGGTCTGAAATCCCACTGTACGAGAGCACCGTTTCTCGGGACTTGAAGTGAAGATTGAACATCATCGTTTCAAATCCAGCGCAGAAGATAATGAAAGATAATCGAGGGCAACGAGAAGCCAGCGAGAAATCCATACACCCAAGCCTTCGGCTTATTACGTCTGGAAACAGCGAGAAACGTGATCACCAGAAACCAGGGCAAGATCACGTAAGGATTATCGAACAAGTGGAGGAGAAGGCGTTGATATTTGCCAATGGGGCCAGGAACATCTGAGAACGGATTTGGATCCAGCACTGAGGGCCCATGCCCCTGAGGAATAATCACGAGCATCACGCTGGCAAGCAAAACCCCGGCCACGGCGAACAAAAACATCCTTAACGCGCTGCCAATTGGTCGCCCGGGCGATCCCGCTTGTTGCTGATCCATAGATACGCGCCGGGCAAACATACCACAGTGCTCTAAGGTGGCTAAGTCCTGTCAAGTCACCTTCACGGAATGTGAGTTCTGCCTGAAATCCCTCTGGACGAGAATGTCGTTTCTCGGGGACTTGGGTACGGTGGGCCTATTCTTGAGCTGCAGGGCCTGTACGCGCTGGAATCGACCGAACTCTCGCGCTCCAAGCGCCGAAACGGAGTCTTAAGGAGACACCGAGAAGCAGTAAGATCGGTGAAATGATTCCAGCCCAGTGTGCCACTTTTGAAAGCCGCTCGTGGACGCGCTCATGCGCCTGACGAGATTGTTCGTAACTGAGAAGCAAAACGTGGTCTTGGTTCACTTCCCAGACCCAATAAGAAGGGCGCTCTACCAATGCGGTCATTTTACCTCCGACCCGCAGACGGTCGAGTTCCGGAACATGCCCTCCCCTCTCATCCACAGTAACCTCGTGGACCCCGCTATTTGTCGCGGTAAGGATGTGCAGTATTCGCCACCCTCGCATATTCGTTTGCCAGACTCGCATAACGGACCCGGATAGCGGATATAAATCGTTCCGGTTTACCACCCGTGAGTCATACGGGAGCCCAAGCGCAGCCGCAGCGAAAAATACAGATTCAAGTAAGCAAAGTGCAGGCAAAGTACGAAGCTGTTTCTTGAACTGGCCCCGTCGCTCAGTTGTTGAGGTGGGATTCATGTGTCATCCGACGAGTAACTCGACACTAATCTGTTGAGGTTACCATTCCAAGGCTCGACAAACTGGAGGGCCCGAAGTGAGGTCGTGCCCAATCAGCAATAACAGCGGGCGTTTTATGCAACGACTCTCTTCGCGCGGCACCTTTTGGAACAAGCGCATCTTCCCTCTAATCTGGTTTGGCATGCTTGCGTTTTTCTTTTTTGTCCCGCTGCGGGACCTAAGATCACAAGGGGGGATGCCTGCCGTGTTTTTCATTGTGCCGGTTCTCATGGCAGCATTTAGCTATTTCTTATTCAAGAAAATGTTTTTTGATCTCGCCGACGAGGTGTTCGATGCAGGGGATTCTCTAATTGTGCGGTTCGGGAGCGAACAGGAACGAGTTCTCCTTTCTGAGATAATCAATATAAGTTACTCGTACATGGCGAACCCAGCCCGAATCACCTTAACCCTGCGAACGCCTGGGCGTTTTGGGAAGGAAATCAGTTTCATGCCACCACAGCGCTTGATTCCCTTCGCCAAGAGTCCGATTGTCGCCAACCTGATCGACCGTATCGACGCAGCGCGACGAGCTTAAGACTTTTTCGGAAGCCCGGCTTTGGGCCGATTCCCAATTGCCGAAAATCCCGTTTCTTAGGAGTCGGCTTCTATATCAGGCCAACGCGGAATCCCAAGCGATTTTGGAAGCGACGAAATGAGGTACACTCCGGCTCACAAGGGCCATGCGTAGCATGTCCATTCCTGCGGAACTGGCGTCGCTTGTCGTTGTTCTGCTTTTTCCGATCGTATTCGCTGCGTTGTTTCGGTACAGGGCTCTGCGGGACTCAGGAGACGGACGATACGCGATTTGGTACGGATTTTCCCGATATAGGCGCTTCATCCGCGTTACCACCGTAGCCGCGTGGTGGGCTCTTTGGGATGCAGCGGGGGGGTGGGCAAGTGTCATAAGGGCTTCTCCCCCGATGCTCTTGCGCTTCACTCTAGCGAATCATCAGCACCTTCGCTTCTCAATGCCCCCGATCGCCGCACTGTTTGCGTTCCTATTGCTGAACTACTCCACAGACAAAGCCGTCGCTGATTTGCATTGGTCGAAAATGGCTATTGTGCGGCAGGCCTGGTGGAGTGTAGTTCAGTACGTTGTTCCAGTTCTCATGATTGCGGCTGGTTTTGAGGCACTTTTCGCCGGACGGTATTCCGGTGTTTTGTGGATTATCGGTGCGGCGATTACACATCGAGTCGGAATGATCTTCCTGAGACTGGCTGAGGGAATGAGATTTCACACTCTAAAATCGGGTGAACTCCGCAATCGGTCCTTAGCGATGGCACGCAAAATGGGGCTCGATTTACGAAGCGTTTGCATCGTACCCGCAGGTAAGGGCCATCTGACTAATGCGTACGGTGGGTCCCGAATGATTGCTCTGACAGACACGCTTCCAAAGTACTTAAATAGACAGCAGATTGATTCAGCAATCGCGCATGAACTGATCCACGTTAAGCGCAAACATGGGCGTCTCGGGTCTCTTGTGGTACTTACTGCCTTCGTTGCATTGGCGTTGTCGATGTTCAACCTGCGTGGACGGATGATGCAATTGCGGCCGCTTCTTGACCTCGTCGTCGTTTACGGTCCGGTGCTTCTTTTCTATTACTTTTCGAGACGTGCAGAATTCGAAGCGGACCGGGAAGCCGTCTTATTCACCGGCGATCCCGAAAATGCAATCCGGTCACTCGTGAACTTGTATCGAGGCAGCAGCGTACCAATCACGTCAAGCAAGCTGGCCGAGTTATTTCAGACACACCCCTCCCTGAATCGACGTGTTCTGGCAATCGCCAAAGTTGCGGAGTTCTCACAGGAGCGCATACTCCAAGTCATGAAAGAAGCTGAATTGTGAATCCTGGAAGATAAGTCAAAAAGACGGATTTCCGGAAACTAGCCCTCTCGCCCTCCGCGCGCGCCGCCGCCCCCTGTTTTACCCCCGGGTGGGGGTGGGGGGTGCAACTTTGAAAGGTTCTATCTCCTATCCCGTCAAGGCGCCCGAGGGGGTAGTACACTTCGCGGAAAACTAAGCTACACCCTGTGGAGCGTGGGCGGTTGGGCGTACGGGTATGTCGTACGCTAAGCGCAGACACTGCACTCCCCCCCGTGTCATTTGCCTTTAGCGGAAAACAAGGGGCGCACGCGGGTCGGGGCGCCCCCAAACACGCTGACGTTACTTTGTGATGAGATAACCGTTCACAAACACGGTGCAGGAGGAGTCGACGCCGGCGGTATAAGTCAGCAAACCTACGGTGGCGCCAGGGTCCGCATACAGGCGCGTAGTCCCATTGAACGTCGGCGCCGCGGGCGAAACACCTGGGAGAACTGTGATAAGGGCCAATGCCTGGGACACATTGTTGACCGTGTTTTCGTTGACGAAAGTCGAAACGGCCATGGCCTCAACCTGAGTTGTCGCACCCTGTGAACATATGCCCGACACGTTCTCAATAACGAGGCGTTTAACAGGCAAATTGTCTGTGGTCATTGAGGGGACTACGAACTGAACCGGTTCGGGACAGGACCCCGAGAAACTCCCCCCGGCATTGCACAGGAGTGTCTGAAATGGCTCCTTAGCCGAGGTATTCACATCGAGAATCGGGACTGGATTCACCGAAGTGTTCACCACGGTGCCGCTGACGTTCTGGTTGGTCGGAAAGTTGTTGACGGCGACGGTGCCAGAAACAGTGGCGGCGAGACTACCAGAAACGGGTAACGGCGTATTCGTGACAGTGGTAGGCAACGGTGTATTCACGACTGTGACGGGTGCTGGACCGGGCGCACCGGAAGCAGGTTTCTGCTGCAGCATAACAACGAAAGAGCCCAGAACTAGAACTACGAGAGTTACAACGAGGCCCCTAGTGAATCGCGCCATAACGATCCTCCTTAGTTACTCTTTTGGGATTTGGGACCATGAACCCTGGGCCGAGACGTGTGGGAAGCTAGTGCCTCCCTCAACGCATGTCAAGATTAACTACCAGTACGTTGAACAGACTCAACCCTTCAATTCATAAAGCGTTAAAGAGGGGCAGATTGGCTCAATTAGTGTCGGAAGATTGTGATTACTCGCGTGGGAATGTGGGTTTCTAGCTTAAGTATATCGTGGTACGATATGGTCCTAATGTGGTATCAGTTACGCAGCGATTCGAAACCGCCACCGGTGGGCTTGGTTCAAATAGGGTATTGCCGCGAGAGGTGGGAGGCTAGCGTACTAAGGGACAGTTTTGGGTCTAGGATTGGAGACTGTCCCCGGCAGCCCAAGGATAGTCAGTCAACCGACTGCGCAAGAATTCGCGCGCGTCAGTCAGACGCTGACTGGAGACTCCCGGTTTTGGTAGCAGAGGAGAATGAGATCGGCTCGGCGCCTCACGCCAAACTTGCTAAGAATATTGGAGACGTGGAACTTCACGGTGCGTTCGGAGATATTTAGTCTACTCCCAATCTCTTTGTTGACAAGGCTCCCCAGCAAAGCATCGAGCACCTCCTGCTCTCGCTGGCTCAATTCGCCCGCGCTTCCCATTTCGAGCCGCCGGCCACGGGTGCTTTCGAGAACCGAGTCCACGAATGCCGACAAGAGTGCCCGTGGAATCCAAAAGCCACCGGCCGCTACAGGCGGCAGAGCACGCGGCAACTGTTCACGCGCTTCCGCGTAGGTTAGCAAGCCCTTCGCGCCCAGACGCAGTAGATCGTAGCTTTCCACACTGTTGAATTTCTCGGAAACAATCAACAGCCTGGCAGACGGAGAACGCTTCCGCACGTTGGCGATGAGGGAGGCAGTCAAACGTTGCGAACCACAGGCATCAACAACATAGACAGGTGCTTGCGGCAGCGATAATCGCCTCAGTTCTGGCACGAGCATTGAGTCTAGGTGGGTTGTCAACGCCTGGAAAACCGGCGGCGAGAGCACCCGGGAAAACTCGGCAAGCACCAAAGGATGCGGCGACAAGATGCAAACCTTCAGAGGGTGTTTGCCCGCCGTATCTTTCACAATCCGAGGCTATATGAAGGAGCACGTAGCCAGCAAGCGTTGTGCCGATACGACTCGCATATGAGACAACGACCAGAGACCCTTAACATTCCAATTCCCGAAGTGATCTTGACGGCGAGTTGCGAGCGCAGTGTAGTCACTGGCACACTCAACTCCTGCCGTGTCCTGTTCTCGTCATGTGGGAGCCAGCTTCCGAGAACACACGTTTCTCGGGACCTATCCGGTCCGGGCGGGATATGGAATCGTTTCCAAGTGTGCCGTGGAGCCTATGCTTAGTTCCGGGCTCGAAACGCCGAAGCGAGATCTTCCAAGGATGGACCCGGCGAACCAGCCTGTGGCAACGCCGGTCGTGATATGGGGATGGTGCCCTGAGGGTGCTCGAAAAGTTTGAGTGCCTCCGCTGAACTGATTTCCTGGTATCGATACTTTCTTCCTCGAAGATGAATGATTCGTGGCGAAGCCTCAATCTCCTCCGGCGCAACGGAAACCATGCCGTCGTTATGCCAGATAGAATCCCGTTCGTACGTAATGACGAGGGCGCAAGCCTCTTTCGTTGGAGCTTTCGCGGCTTTTTCAAGAGAAGCTGCAGTAATTAGAAGAGGCACGTAACAGTCTTCGCAGCCACTCGGCGTGCTCGAAAGGAAGAGATAATAGGCATGGCCGAAGGCTGGGCGGTCGACTGATCCAGGTGAAGGCGCCCCTCCCATCACACCTGGCTGGGATGAAAGATGAAAGGAAGAAAGGAACAAGAAGACAAGAAATAGCTTCGTGGCCCGCTTCATATTGATTTTCCTCTCGATTGCCGGGGGAGATCGGTTCAACTCAAGTTTAGCCTAATCCAAACCGGGCATGTACCGATGTTGGCCGGGCGTTGTCCTTTCCGGGCATCGGTGTCGGTAGGTTTCGCCAGTTAACGAAAATCCCGTTTGTCAGGACTTGGCAGCTCGGTTCCTGTGCCGTAGCGGTAACGCGAGTACCAGAGACTAAGACGCAAATCGCAGGAATAATTTAGACCATGCTGACGGACGCGAACCATGATGCGCGATAGACACACGACTACCGTTGGCGTCTTCTCGTTGCCATCCCTATTGGTATTTATCTTTGTGCTTGCTTCGCTAGGCACTTGGGCGCAAGAGGCGGCTCACGACACAGGCTTGGTTGAACTTACAAAAAACGATCTGTTTAGCTTGCCGCACTGGGAGAAACGGACGATAGCCGTCGACGGCTTCACCCTCGGGATCAGCAGAACCGATGCGTTTCGCATCGCAGAGGCTGCGAATTTGAGACTAGTTTCTCCAAAGCCTGAGACCCCACGCAAGCCGTTCGGTCCGTGCCTCCAAGAATCGTGTAGCGTCTATGCCAAAAACTGGGTTGGGATTGACCTCTACTTTGACGCGGCGCAGCGTGTGAATAAGATCGCAGTCGGAACGTCCGTTGATGAAGATCCCGAGGTGAAGAAGGACAGCGTGATCCGATTCTTCACGGGTCGCACCGCCCAGTTTTTCAACGACTACACCGATGCCTTTAGGGAGCAATTACTGGGCCGCACAGAAGCTAAGGTTACGCACGAGGGTGCCCGCTTCGCGCACGTTGAGTACGACTACCCGCAGTCTGGCGTGATTGTCAACGTTACGCTCGCTGACGCAGACCCAAAACCACTCGATATCGAGCTCGACTTCGTCGCTCGTCAGTAGGAACCGGCAGTCACTCCGGAATCGCTCCCAAGTCCTCATAAGAATGTGGGAATTCAGCCGGTCGGAGATTCAATTCGCCGTCGCTGGGGTTCTCCGAATTTGCGCCACGAAGGAATAGAAGGACTGAACGTCGGATGGTTCTCCCACAAACAAGATATCGAGGTTATCCGTTGATCTGCACTCAAGTGAAATAAGATCAGAATCGAACTCACGATGCCCGTGACCCACGATTACGTCCCTTAATTCGCTGCCACCGATGCAGATAGTTGCAGCATCTCCGACGGTAAGTTGCTTCTCTTCGAGGGATTTGATTTGTTCCCGTTCAAACCACTGTCGCCTCAACGAAAGCCAAAAATTTAGCCTGTCCATCCCAAATGCTCCGTGCAAAGGAGAAACGGTGATCGTAGCGGATGCGTGGAATTTGCCATCTCTAGGGAACCTGAACGCCGTGTTCATCAAGGTGAGGGTTTCATTGTAACGATCAAAAATGAGCCAGTGTTCTGGGACAGGTACTTCGTAATTGCCTACCGTGGTGCGGTATCCGTACCGCCAATGCCAGAGCTTGGCCGCCAGTTGGTATCGTTTCAGATAAGCGACAAATCCGAGGGAGACTACGAACAACAGCGTAAGGACGAGAAGAAAGCGCCGTTTCACTTCTTAAGTTTAACAGCTTGCCGGGCAAGCCTTGGTAACGCCAACTCGACGAATTGCTGAGAAATGAACCACGATCAAGTGCCAAGTCTCGATAAGTCCTGTTCTCGTACACTGGCCTGACCGGAAATCTCACTGGACAGTCGTCTTTCCGGAAAAAACTGGCCGTCTTAAATTTCAGAACAATGCCTACTCATCTGAACCGACCTGCTGACCTGTTTCCCTGCATCTTTGAAATCTCGCGCCAGTCCAGCGCCAGAAATACTTGCCTCCCCACCAGTCGCCGAGCGGCTGGCCCCGCTTATTTGTCTGGTTGAAATTCCGATAGACACGCGCTCCGACGCCGAGACCTCTCGCCTTGCGCTTAGCTTTCGTGAACGTACGAAAATCCCAACACGGACTTTGACTCGGTTTGAAGTCCGGCGGGTAGACTGTGTAGTCGATTCGTATCCGCTGGATTGCCATAGCACATACCGTTTGTAATGCTACAACACCCAAGTCCCGGTAAGTCTTGTTCTCGCCAACTGGCCCGACCGGAAATCCCACTGGACGAGAACACCGTTTCTCGGGCGCTACTGGCCAACCCCCACCCTTTTCCGATCTGGATTTGTCCTATTCGCTATTCATATAACTTGAAACATAAGGCAACAATTTCAACCAGATGCGGCGCGTTGTGAAGGAACATTGGCTCTAGCGAAGCGAACAATGACGTTCGCTCTGGGAGGGCGGTGATGTCTGATCCGATCAAAGGGCCTGAGGCAATGGCAATTCACCAGCAATGCACCGCCGTACGAGCCGGGGCGTACAACAAACTCTTCGGTAGTAAGCCGGTCGCCGTCTATCCATTTCACCAGCTGCGAGGCAAAGAGGACGGCCCCTTCCTGATTGATGTGTTTGGCTATCCCCTGGAAGTCGAAGGAATGGACAAGCCCGCTCTTGCCGTTGTGACCAACGGAATGTCCGACCAGCTCATGGCGCTTGATCGGGAACGCCCGAAGAGTCCGCGACGGCGCGAACTGATCCAGTATATGAGGGAATGCCCGCTGAGCCGGGCCCAACGACTCCGAGATATGGCATGGCTGCCCTTATTCGATGGATTCCTGCTGGACACTCGGGACACGGTGGCTTGGGAGCTTCCGCCGAAGGATCGCTCACCCTTGCAGCATGGTTTCTTCCTTGAGCCTATCTGGAAACCGCACCAGGGTACCTTCGCAAAAATTGCAGGGGACGAGCTTTCATTTTTGTGGCACATTCCGATCTCAAGTTCCGAGCTGGCCCTCAAAAGGGAGCAAGGGGCGAATGCGCTCCTCGACCTGATGGGCGAAGCAAAGCTTCCATGGCTCTTCGAGGAAGAAAGCCGGCCGTCTCTAGTTACCCAGTAAGAGCTTTAGCGCACCAATCCCAGCTAAGCGTGATGACTTCGAGACTCCAGTCCCGAGTCTTCTCGTACACTGGCCCAACCGGAAATCCCACTGGACGAGAACACCGTTTCTCGGGACTTGGGTTCGACAGGAAGCCTCCGCACCCTGTTTACATCGACAAACGGTCAGAAGTAGGCTATCGGCGGCTTTGAAAAAGCCGTTAGAGATCGTGTATGCCAAATCTATCCAAGGGCTTTCGGATTTGGTTGAGGCGCATAGCTTGGGGCGCAGCGGCGCTGATTGTAGCTGCCGTGGTTAGCGGTGCTTTGTACCAGAATGTTCTGCTCGCCCGAGAGCGGCGAGCCCATCCGATGCCCGGCGAACTCATTGATGTCGGTGGTTACAGAATGCATATCTACTGCACCGGGCGAGGGACTCCGCCAGTGATTCTTGATTCCGGACTCGGTGACTCGTACATCTCTTGGCAGAATGTCCAGTTGGAGATCGCGAAGTTTGTCCAGGTATGTTCTTATGATCGAGCTGGCATGGGCTACAGTGAGCCCAGTGCTCGCCCTCGCACCAGCCGTGTCTTCGCCGAAGAGCTTCACCGATTGCTACACGGTGCAGGAATCGCTCCACCTTACGTCCTCGTCGGCCATTCTATGGCCGGATACAACGTGCGGCTTTATGCTGACCTATACCGTTCCGAAATGGCCGGAATGGTCCTCGTAGACGGTTCTCATCCCGACCAGTTGAAGCGCTTTCCGCCAGCTTTGCACGCGATGGACGCCAACTGGATTCGCCAAGCCAAATTTCTTGAGTTCACTGCACCTATCGGGATTCCTCGATTATTCGGATATTGCGGTAACGACGCCGCGCTCCGTGCTGCGGAATGTACTTTCAACGACGCACGCGAAAATGCTGCCGAGCGCGAGACGTTTCGAGAAAGTGCTGATGAGGCGGAAGCAACGGGGAACCTCGGTCAGCTGCCGCTTGTGGTTATCTCTCACGATCCAGATCAGCGCCACCCCGACGTTCCCGACGCTCTTGATAAGGCAACGGATAGAGCGTGGGAGCAGATGCAGGAAGAACTCAGCAGGCTCTCGACGCGCAGCACGCAACTAATTGCAAAAAAGAGCGGGCACTACATCCAAAATGATCGCCCGGATATCGTGATCGAGGCAGTTCATAACATAGTCGATGAAACTCGACAGTAAGTCAGCCGCCGCGAATGGCCGACCAGAGATAGTGCTTCCGTTGCTAAAGACGTTCGTCAACTCCCGATGAGTCCTGTTCTCCTACATCTGGCCCGACCGAAAATCCCACTGGGCGAGAACACCGTTTATCGGGATGTGGGCGGGACATTCGCTTTCCATATCCGGGCTCGTCGATAGAACACCTCGTCTGCTACGCGATCGAAAACGATCGTGTTGTTTTTTAGCCAATTCAAATCGTAAGTCGCGTCATCACTTTTTCGGCTTACGACGCGAGGTTTCGATCCGGGCTTCGTAGAAATGGCCCAAATCGTTGAACCTCCCCAAAACTGCGCAGACGCGTTTCCTTTCATCGGGCGGGGCTCATACGTTAGAAAGGCGATGGATTGTCCATCCGGTGACGCCACGGGAAGCCCCGTTTGCCCATCGACGAAGGTCTCGCTTTTGTGTTGGCCGTCAGGAGTGCTGATCACCAACGTCGAGCCGAGGAAAAATGCTAATCGCGAGCTGTCTGCGAACCACGGACTCCAAGCGGGCTGAATGTAGTTCCAATCTTGTGAGGGATGAACGATGATCTTCCCTAAATCCGACCATCTCCCACTTCGAGTATCATAAACCCACAGCTCCGTCGGAGAGAATTGGCCAAAAACAGCGATGTATCTTCCATCGGGCGAGGGCACCGCGCGTGGGCCTATCGGTGATTGAGTGTTCGCAACAGTGGTAGTCGCAACAGTGCGCTCGGGAGTTTCAATTGTCCACTGATATTCATCGACCATACGGCTCCAAACAATCGTTGCGAGCGAGGACGAAAACGATACCCATTCGGGTCGGTTGTTCAGGTCGCCTCCTGCTGCGGGGATTTGACCCTCAGTGGTCCGTGTGCCATCAAGTGACACCAGAAAGTAGTTCCAATCTCGATAGCAAATCAATCGAGCACCATCGGCCGTCCAACCCGAGATGAACGTGTCCGCGATTGCAACCTTTGTGAGCAAAGTTCCATCGGCGGAGATTACAGCGACCTCGGAAACAAGGTTTGACCGGCCGAAGCCTCCGGTCCCTCCCCGCCTGCCCCATCCTGTGCGGACATAAGCGATCAATTTTCCGTCAGGACTTGGGATTGGGTTATAGGCGTTGTCCGGAGACAGGAGCACCTCGCCTGAATTCTGTGCGGTTACCGACGAAATCCATCCCGAAAGAACCCACACCAATATCCAAGATATTCTCCACATAACCCTGGTGTTGGTTTTCATGCCATCTTGATCTATCCGATCAATTGGAGAGTCGCAGATGCGCTTCCCGACTGCGGCTTTTCAGTTGGGTTCAAATGTAGGCTTATTGCGAGGCGTGAGCAAGCAATGGGATATAACGCTTAGTCACAAGGGGCTTTTCGCGCTTTGGTCCTGTGAAGTCTTGTTCGCGGAATGTGGCTCCTGCTTGAAAATCCACTGGACGAGAACACCGTTTCTCGGGACTTGGCCCCCGAACGTGATCGCTTTGACTAAGAGACAACCTAAAATGTTGGTGAGCCCGAAATAGGCCAGGTGTATAAGTCAGTGCTGGAATGGCGATTCGAAAAATGCAACTAGCTGCCGACATAAAGAACGACATAAAAGCAGCTAAGAAAATGCGCTTACCCTGGTGGGGCGTGCTGTGTTGGATGATTGGCTGTGCGCTTATTGGATGGCCGTTTTATCATTTTGGAAGACCCGATCTTGCGAGGCCAACCCTGATTAGCATTGGAATGCTTGGTTTCGCCGCTGCTATAAAGTGGAAACTGAAGCGACATGTGTGGTTTTGGATCACCGTGACTGTCATTGCGGCTCTTCATGTTCTGCTGATTCGATCTGTTCCCTGGCCTACCAAGTGGGTCCCGGCCTTCGAGATTATCCCGATCGCCATCGCGGACTTGTACGCAATGCTCGCGATTCTTTCTGTTGTCGGGAAATACGTCGAAAGGCCAAAAACCTCTGAAAGTTGAGCGTCGGAAACTGTGATCACATTCGTGCAACAGCTTTGCGAGCCCCGATATTACGCTGAATCAGATTTTTGAATACATCCAGGTCCCCGGAAGTAAATACGCGTTTCGGAAATATGAGGAATTTAAACTCCGTAACAAACAGCATGAGGAGCTTGTCGGATTCGAGATACCGGACGAACTCCGACCACTTTATTTCGTCCTCGCCAAAACAGGTTAGGAGACGGATAGCTTGGGGCGAAATATCCGCTGTGAAGTCGTGTCGAAACTGTTCGTTGGTGTCATATGCTCGGTAAAAGTACCAGCGCGTTGCAACCCATATGTATAAGGTAGTCCACGACTGCAGCAGACGAGTGATGCGATGATACCAAGGTCTTTCATTTGCGATAAAAAGCTGTTTCGCTGCAACGAAATCATCCCTGCGGATTTTATAGGCAACTCTCATCAGAGTGGATTATTGCTGAGAAAACAATACACCGCTCTGGATAGGGCCCGATAAGTTTTGTTCACGGAATGTGGCTCCTGTCTGAGATCCCGGGAACGTATCAAGGTCCATTTGGAGCCTTGCAACATGGATGAAACTCAAGAGACCATACGAGTTTTTCCGCGCCGCTGGCTTCGCATCATGGGTTGGATAGCTCTTCCAGGTACCCTGGCGTTTGCAGTGGATTTGATTTGGGAACAAACGCTTTTGACCTGGCAGCGAGGCCCCCAAATGGTAGGTTTTGCCTTAACGCATGCCCACACTGGGCTCTTCATCTTCATGGTGCTTTCTGCGTTGACTGCCCACCTATTTTTGTTTTGTGTTCTGTCTCTGGCAATTCGGGACGTTATCCGCCGCACTCCTTTCAGAGCGCCACAGTGGCTTGAAATCATGCTCCTGTTGTGCTGCGTTGCGGTGCTGTACATCCCATATGGAGTCTGGAGGTTCGTTGTCGTTGAGACAGCTGGGCCAGGAGGACACGGCGGTGAACATATGTCTTTTGCCGCAGCGTATGGCGAAGGCTACGTCGTCCGAGCTCTTCTCGCTAAGGGCGTCTCAGTGGATGCACCTGGCTCCTCTGGCTCCACCGCCCTGAACGCCGCTTGCGTGGAGAAAAAGGTGCAGATGGCCCGCTATCTCTTGTCGCGGGGCGCCGACCTAGAACGGGCTCCGGATTGCCAATTTGTTGAAGAGGTCGTTCCGCATCCAAACCGGGTTAGAGTTCCAGGTGCAACTATTGAGGTTCATTAAACGCTCCTCCCGGATGGCTCCCAAGTCCCGTGAAGTCTTGTTCTCGTACACTGGCCCGCCTGAAATCCCACTGGACGAGAAGACCGTTTCTCAGGAGTGACGCGTAGAACTGAGTAATCACCTCAGCAACAATTAAGATCGCGAGCCAGATTAAGCCCAAATCAAGGCCCATAATAGCGGAAGGGCCTATTTAGGGTTCTCCATTGAGCGTACGGCTTCATGTGCGGAGAATAACGGCAGTCGTGATGCTGTTGGCATGGACGTTAGCGGAGGGCTGCGGACGAGACCCTACCATTTGGTCCGCGAGTTCTGAGTCCCCTGAGCTGAACTACGAACCGGAGTTCGCACAATGAAAATTAGCAAGCAACAACTAGAACGGGCGGCCGTAGTGACAGGTCTTTCGTCTGAGCAAGCCCAGGCAATCTGGCAGCAACTGGAGACCCGATCCGACGTGGAAGCTCACTTTGAGCCTGCACACGTGGGGTATTACTTTGGCGCGCTGCTGGTGATTGGCGCGATGGGCTGGTTCATGACGAACGGGTGGGATTCGTTTCAAGGCTGGGAGCTATTTACGATTACAAGCGGATATGCAGCGATTTTCTTGCTGGTTGGGAGGTGGCTTTGGCTCCAGCCGCTTTTCAAGATTCCCGCCGGTCTCCTCGCTACTGTTGCTGTCTGTATGACTCCGCTGGCCGTTTATGGATTGGAGCGACAATTTCACTTATGGCCCTCCATGGACCCAGGTAGCTACGTGAGGTTTCATCCATATATAAACGCGAGCTGGGTCTTGATGGAGATTGCTACAGTGCTGGCCGCCGCCGCTGCCCTGCGGTATTTTCGATTTCCATTTCTCACAGCTCCAGCGGCCTACGCGCTATGGTACATGTCCATGGATCTGACGGAATTAGTTTACGGCAAGGGTTGGCAGTGGCGGGATCGCTGCATAATTTCAGTCGCCTTTGGCGTGTTCATGCTCCTGGTTTCATATTGGTTCGACGGCAAGACTGAACTCGACTACTCTTTCTGGGGTTATTTGTTTGGCCTAATGACTTTCACAGGGGGACTATCTCTTCTGGACAGCGGGAGTCAATTGGCTAAGTTAGGTTACTGTCTAATTCATGTCGTTCTCATTGTGATTTCTCTTGTCCTACGGAGGAGGGTATTCCTGATCTTCGGTGGTCTTGGCGTCTTTGGATACCTTTCTAACGAGGCCTACACCTATTTCCGCAACTCAGTGGCCTTCCCATTTGTGCTCAGTTTTATTGGCATCCTAATCATCTTCGGAGCTATGAAATTCAAAAAGAATGAGAGCGCGCTACAACAACAATTCGCTGCATGGATTCCCCGAAAGCTTAAGGCAGCAAACTAACTGGGAAATCCCACGGCCACGAACTCATCGCCACATTTCAAGTTGGCCAACTCTGATAAGTTCTTGTTATCGGAAATTGGCTTTTTCGTTTTTCTCCACGTCTATAGCTAATTTCGTGACTCGGAGCACCAACGCGCATACTAACAGGGTCAAAAATACCGTCATCATCAAGGCTCCCGCGAAGGCACCGATTGCGCCAAAAAAGCGCCGTCCAACCAAAGATTCTGCGTATCCACCCGATATTTCCCCGAGCACCATTGAGACGGATAGAGATATCGGTGTAAAAACGCCAAAGGCGGTACTGATTGCAAGCGCCTCACGCCGCGAGTACGCGATCTGCAGCTTGCGAAACAGCCAACCGGCTGCACCGACAGTTGGTAAAAGGCCTGCCGTGAGGACCGCAACTTCTACTCCCCAGGATTTTGTGTCGATATTTAAGCCCAATCCAACTGCACCTAGCACCAGAGCAATAGAGCCCACAAAGGCCATAAATGTCGCCTCTCCGATCTTCACTGAAAAGTGCAAGGCGCGGCCCATCGTCTCTGATGCCAGCGTACTTCGCTCTTCAGGGTATTGCCAAGTCCCGTGAAGTCTCGTTCTCGTACACAGGCCCGACCGAAAATCCCACTGGACGAGAACACGTTTCACGGGACTTGGGAAGCTTATCCCCGGTCAGAACCGAAAGTTTAGTGAGTAGCTTCGACTACCCAAGAAAACTGTGGTGGAATCCGCCGATGCAAACTCTGGGCTTGTCGGATTCAACGGCGCGGAGTGAGAACCGTCTCAAGAGCCTCTTTTGGCCCTCTATCCAGACGGCGAATGACGTTGATTATCTGGGAGCCCAGGGGTTTTGGGTCTGCGTTATTGTGGCCGTGCTAGCTCTAGTCTTTTCTGCCGCGACAGGGCATGCGATCGCGGGCGCATGTCTCCTATTGTTCTATTACCTAGGTGGTGTCGGTGTGCGCGAGCGCAGCCGTTACGCGGCCGGCGCCGTTTTCGCCATGTTTGTTGCTGATACCATAGCTTCCGGGTTTGGTGTTCCCAGGCTGATCATTTCGGGATTGCTGCTCTCCAATCTTCGGGCGACTTGGATCGCGGCGCGCTGGAAACCTGAATCGGACGAGGCTACGTTGCCACCCCGATTCAGCGAATCATGGAGCGATAAATTCGCTGATCAGTTGCCAACTTGGCTTTGGCCCAAGATCAGGACTATTTATTACGTTTTCTCGGCGTCCTTCCTGGCGCTGATTGTTGTGGGAATGTCCGCGTTGATCTTCCGTCGCCACGCGTGACTCAGAGCTGCTTTCCCTCCTGCCGTCACCGAACAAATGCGGTCGGATAGGTCCTGAGAAGAACTAACTCAGACCGAGCGTAATGAAGTGCTTCTTGCCATCGGGATAGGAACAGAGTTGTTGGGCAGCCTCGGGCACGCTATTTTGAAGCGCCGTGAGGATTTCGATGGCTTGATTTTCCGAAAGGTTCTCACCTAGCTTAACTGTTCTCCAGCCATTCTTGAATTGTAGGCTCTGCGGCGTGTCTTCCGCACCTTGCATCCACTCTAACTCACGGCACTCTTTGATGGCGTATTCGCGCTTCCGCTCCCAACCATGAATATCTTTCCGAATCGTTAGCTTCTCCGAACTAATTTCAATAATTTCTGTTCCAGACAATTGGAATATTAGGGCACCCGCACCAGACAAGGTTCCCAAAACGAATAAGGCGCGAAATAGTTGTGACATGCTTCCCCAATATCGGTACGTCATTATTCCGAAGATTAGAATTGCACAGCTCTCGAAAAGCATCACAAGCCAAGAGTGCGAAGGATGCACCGTCACGCGCACGACTCCCGAACTAGTTGATATATCAATCGTTGGGTCGGTATTCAGTATGTGCATGGAGCCCATCTGAAGGGCCAGATTAGCGAATGTCGTAGCTCTCGGCCAGTAGTCTGTGTGATTGAGCCTGTTCTCGTACATCTGGCCCGACCGGAAATCCCACTGGACGAGAAGACCGTTTCTCGGGACTTGGACCAGGCGAGAACTTCTTGGGTCCAAATTGGGTGTAAGATCGCGTTACTGCGGAAGCCAACATGAGGCTGTGCGTCTTACTCCCCGTTATGCTTCTTATCGCTTCCATGCAATCCTCGTTGCTCGCCCAATCGTCTGACTGCACGGGTGAAGCTGCTCAAGCTCAACTATCTTCTATCGACCCAGTTTATGTCGATGCTATGGACCTCGCGCGGAATCTGGTTGACCACGGATTCATAGTTAAGTGCGTTCAGGCGTCGAAATGGGGAAATCTGTTCGTTGACCAGCAAGGAGCTGCGCTCTACTGGACGGACCAAGGTGGTTTTGATGTCCTGTTTTTGGCTAAAACAGAGACTTTCGATGCCGTTCAAGTTGTCGAGCAAAGGCAGGGTAATCTGTATCTCTATTCGTTTCGGGGAACCCCCCACTCACCTGCACGTATGGAGGGCCAAAAGTCTTACTTCATAAGGTCAGGGAATCTATTGTTTCTCGCATGGAGTGACGCTGATCTTGCGGCAAGCATCGAGGCCGCTGTTGGCCGAAGCCCACAGGCTAGCCCAAACCCTCCTGATTCTTGCCCGGTCACCAAGCCTCCTTGGATGGCTTTCATCCCACCATCGCCGTACCCGACCGAGGTTTCGGCAGATTCGTTTTGGTTTGGTACGGAGAAACTTTGGACCGAGCTACTGGTGGATGGAACATGGAAAGGCTTGCCGGTTTGGACCGCCGCGGAGCAAGCGGAAAACGAAGATGACAGTTACCGACCCACAGGCCCGGCATTCAGAAACAAGCTAGTCTGGTGGCATGAAGGCTACGATTGGCGCACAGACGACCCACTCACGGTGACCGGCAAACGACTGGACGCTCCCGCTCCGCCGCTCTACGGACGTGCCAGCAATGGTTGGACTAATGATTCACACCATCCATTTATGGTAGCCGGGATTTTCATCCCAACGCCCGGTTGCTGGCAGATCACCGGAGATTACAAAGGCGACAGGTTAACCTTCGTCGTTTTGGTAGGACAATAGTTCCCCTCATCACACATTCCGATCCGAGGTCATTTAAGCGTAGGTCCCAAGAACCAGGGCCAAATCCTGTGAAGTCCGGTTCACGGAATGTGGGTGCTGCCTGAAATCCCACTGGACGAGAAGACCGTTTCACGGGACTTGGCTCATCGGCATTTCACAAAGGGCATTAGCTCTGGCCTCATCTGTCAATAGAACTAGTTGTTGTGGGGCGATCGTTTCCGTAGATTCCGCCTGTCGCACGATTTTGTCGGTTTCGGAATCATGCACACGCAAATCCGCCATAAGCTCTGGCAAGCCTGCGACAGGAGGATTGCATGAAGCGGATCGTAATCAAAGGAAGGAGTATGAAGACGCTCTTTGCAGTGGTGATGGCTGTTTTGACTTTCTCGGGTTTTGCCTGGGCACAAGCATGGAATCACGACCCCGCTTCGCTCATCGGTCCCCTTCACTGGGGTACCGTGACGCCGTCGTTTGCCACGTGCGGCGACAGCATCACGGGTCAGGTCGGAATGAAGCAGTCACCGATCGACATCGTTCCGGGCAACGCACTTGCGGCAAGCTTTTCCAAACTGTTTTTCAAGTACAAACCGACTCCGCTGAAGGTCGAAAACACGGGCCACTATGTCGAAGTGCCCTACGATCCCACCAGCTTCCTTTACGTCGGATCGCAGCCGACCGACGTCTACCAACTAGTGCAGTTTCACTTTCATGCGCCAAGCGAACACACTATCAACGGCGTCCGATATGACGCGGAGCTTCACCTGGTGCACACCAATGACATTGGCGAAACCGCCGTCATCGGTGTGCTTTTGTCGAGTTCCGCAGAAGGGCTGCCGATATTCGATACCATCATGGCCCTCTCTCCCACATCGACTGGAGAAATGGAACTGCCAGAGGAGGTCAACGTCTTCGATTTGCTCCCGTTCCGCAAGGAGTTTTATCGCTACGCGGGTTCACTCACAACGCCGGCATGCTCGGAAAGCGTGCAATGGTTCCTTATGCAAGATCCGGTTCCCATCACGCCCGGCGCCCTGGCTAGATTGCATAGCGTGATCAGCTTATTCCCCAACTACGCCGGATACCCGAACAACAACCGGCCCATAGCCAATCTGAACGGCAGGTCCGTGTTGAAGAGCATCAGTAAAGACGATTAGCGCCGGCACAACTTTTAATCTTGTAGCCACTCCTAGCATAAGCAAGCAACTGAATCGGGCACACTGTCATAACTAACGGGTGTCGCCCACATCTCCAGTGCCTGAGAAGTTCTGTTCACGGAATGTGGGTTCTGCCTGAAATCCCACTTGACGAGAACACCGTTTTTCGGGCGCTGGCCACGTGAAGAGCATTCCCACTGTTCGCTCCTGCCAAATGTGGTGGTTATTTGGCTCTTGTTTGCTGCGCAAAGAACAGGGAAAATGGCACGTCTGACAGTCTTTTGTATATCTTCTCTGCCATAGCCTCGCGAAACTCGCGTTCAGTGAGCGCAGGTGCTCAAGAGAACACGCACGATCATGGCACCCGCCTGCTTTATTTTCCTTCCCACTACAATAATTCTGGCGACTGAAGGCATCCGTTTTGGAGGGGCTCGATGTCGAAGAAAGCCGTCCTGACGATTCTCCTATCCGCATCGGCATCACTCGGTGCGTTTTCCTGCGGCAGCTCGGAACAAGTGGCGCGCGAACGCCAGAAACAAGCGGCCATCGAGGCGTTCGACAAGAAGCAAGCCGAGGATGCGCGCGCCATGGAGGGTGGGGTGGCAACCAAGGAGGACCGGGAAAAACAGATTCAGCGGGACTCGGACGCCGATAGAGAGATAGCCAATCTTCACTCGCCCGACCGCGACGTTGTGAACCACGCCATCATGATGGTCGAATATTACAGAGCTTGTAATGCGGTTCCTGACCTGATGCATCTCCTTAAGGAAAGCCCGGACGACTACATTGCCGGTCTCTCCGCACAGGCCATCGCGGTGTGCAACGACCGCACTACGTTCGATGCTATCATCGACGAATTCCTGCGCCGCGAGGCCACGCCGGTCATGCTCGACGCCATCGGGAAGATCAACACCACCGACCAGCGCGTCATCGAAAAAATCAAGACACTGATCGCTGAGCCGAATAAGGATGAAGACGTACCCGTGTTTGCCCGCCGCGTGAAAGCACAAATGGAGCAATCGCTGAACAAATCCCTTTAATCGGAGGCCTCTGTGCGCATCCTTTCGATTGCCCTAGCATTCATCGTGTTGACTGGCTGCGGCTCGCCATCGAGTCAGCAGTTGCCGCAGCCCGTGACCTTGAATGCAGATGACTATCGTACGGAGATCACCGATATTGACCGTCTGGTCTTCAGTCCCAAGGCCTACGATGAAGCTCGCCGAAACCAACTTGCGGCTAAGCTTCAAGGCCTGGCTTCGCGCGTCACGGTGGACTCCGATTCGCGATTCCTCGCGATGGAAGCTCACGAAATCAACACACTGGCTTACTTAGCACAACACACTTCCGCCATCCCTCCGCGTGATCATCTGCAAGAAAACTGGATGCGGATCCGCAACAACCTCTTCGAAGACCGTTATTGGATGGCCCGCAGCGCCGCAGACGTGCAGTCCGAGTAGATATGCTGGCTCTCGCGAAGTTGGCCTAACAACGACGCACGCCGCTTCGAGCACCGGGCGAGATGCCGGAAGTTTCATCTGCGACGGTCATGCGCCGCCCTTGCTCTCAGGGGCGGGCTGGGCACTTGACGGCAAAAAATTCATCGGAGAGTCATGGCGCGAATACTAAACTAGGGCTGGAGGTGAAGCATGGATCGCCCTTCTACAAAGGCACTGGGATTCGCATGCTTGGCACTCATTGTGGCCTTTTCGTTCGCGGATGCGACTGCGCAACAATCGCCCGATAAACAGGCTTCGAGCCCTGCGAAGACCGCCGCAGCCCGGCGGAAGGCCAAGAAAGTATGGACCAACGACGACTCTTCCGGACGCGGCGCCGACAGCGTGGGCACTTCGGCCGGCACTCCTAACGTCACCGCCAACGTCACCACCAAAAAGGCCACAACGTCAGCTGCGGACGACGGTCCGGTACCAACAGGAGCCTCCAAAGCGCGGCCCGCGAAGCAACTTCTGAAGGCATGGGCTAATCGTTCGCTTTGGGTGAAGAATCCGCCGGTCCTGGGTGGTTGCGAATGTTTCGATTTCAAGAACTTTAACGATTGCGAGATCTGGAGTTTTGACGACAACATGCACATGACGCGCAAAGGCGGCAAATTCTGCGATGTCCGCGAATTCATAGCCGACAAAGAGCCAGGCCACGTGCCAGGTGACTATGGGTTGATCATTGGCGGCATTGGGGACACCTACACCATCTCGTTTCCACAAGTTGTAACTGAAACGACTCGCACTTTTGCGATGCGCGACACAGCGGCCGGCTGGAGCTTTGAGGTCTTTGACGGACCGTGCTCGGCCCGAGCCAAGAAATAGGATGTAGCCACCCTGGTGCACAATACGCACAGTAAATACGCGCCGGGCGAGCGTCCCTGATCCCATGTCCTGATAAGTTCTGTTATCGGATTGTGGCCCAGTCTGAAATCCCAGTTGCCGAGAACACCGTTTCTGGAAGGACTTGGCCCCACTCAATTTATGAGCGTACCATTTCCATTGCCTCAGAGATTAGGACGGAGGATACATGAGCGCAGCGGATAACCAACTTCGAATACCAGACGGTGCAGTCGATGACCCTAAAGCATTTGAGGTAGCCCGCGTTTGGGTTGCGCATGGGGCGGAACATGTGACGCTTCGGTTCGACGCTTGGAAAAAGCCAGCGGCGTGGGGAATCGTCCTGGCGGATTTAATGAGGCACCTCGTCAACGCGTACGAGCAGGACATGGGTCTAGATCGTGGCGCGACGTTCCATCAGATTAAGACCGGATTTGAAGCGGAAATCGAGTCTCCAACAGATCGTCCGACAGGTTCTGTTGTATAGCGGCCACGAATCGACCGTTGGCCACCTTCCGGCACCATTTATCGGGAACTTCGTGCATCTGGATATTCTGTTACATCCTCCGTCGCAAGTCTGATTCGTGCCTCACACCGTTTCGGTCAATTCTCAGAACCCATCGAGAGCCATTGCAGCTTAGCCATTTAGGTGAGGGTTCTACAGTGCCAGAGGCTATGAGATCATCTCGGTTTCCATGGTCATCCTCGTCGTGGTCAAAGGCGGTGAGAGCCATTCCTGCCTGCAAAGTCACGAGATTGCCATCTGCGTCCTGAGATGTATCTTTGTGGGAAAGACACAGCAATTCCCCGAATAACCCGTTGAAATCGGCACGAACTCGCATAGGTTTCGTTTCAGTCATTGCTGGCGCAATTCTACCTCAGGATTGAAAAGCCAACTCCTGATGGTCCTGTTCTCGTACATCTGCCCCGACCGGAAACTCCACTGGACGAGAATCCCGTTTCTCGGGACCTGGCCCGCCTCTGGCGAGCTTCAAGGAATTGATTCAGCCGATGCAAGCGGGTGGGTTTTCCCGCGCAAACTCCTCCATGCACGGTAAATAATCACAACGCCAGAGATGTGCACCAAAATGGTCAGTGCCTGCCAACCGAGGAACACCATCGGAACGTGAGAGCGTACAGACGCTCTAAACGAAACTGCGAATGCAGCCGTATCGGCCAGATAGACGAAAAAAGCGATCATTGTGGCGCGTCGGCTCTCACGCGAAATCTTTCGAGCGAGGCTCACGACGACTACTGCGATCAGAGCGTCGATAACGAGCGCAGCTCCTATTTCAAACGATGGAGACACGCCCGGAGGTTCCACCGACCTCATGCCGACCCAAAATGCGTCAATGGCTTGCGTAATCCAGAGTCCCGCGAGTAGATCGATAAAACGGGAAAACAGTTGCACAAGGACAGAGTTCAGCAAGGTTGCCGCAGCCACGGCGTACAGCCAAATAACAGCAACTCTGATTTGTGCGGACAGCGGCTCTCGCTCAAGCACGTAAGCCTTGATTACACCACAAGAGCTAAGTCCCGGTAAGTCTTGTTCACGGAATGTGGCTCCTGCATGAAAATCCCACTGGACGAGAACACCGTTTCACGGGAGTTGGCCGCCTACTCTTTACACCCAGTCGTTTCACGAGGTAGCCTTTACGTGCGCCAGAAACCTTCAGACTTTGGCGTAGTCTTATGGCTATGTTCGTGGGACTCAGAAATTTCATTGGCAATTCTGCCCGGAGTCACTTTGCATGGGTGGTTGTATGTCTCCACGCAATATGGTTTTTCCTTGCCATAGCTACCATGAACCCTCCAAACCCTGCGTTCGGTCGGCTCTTGGACGCTGGTGGATTGTGGGACTCGAGTTTATTTGCAGGCAGGCCATTTCATTTCCACTATGAATCGCTTTCTCTCCAGATACTCTTCATCGTGGATTTGCCATCGGAGTTAGCAGCGATAGTTCCTGCAATCGTCTTGCATCCCATCTTGACGGCATTCCATCTCGGTCGCTACGTGGGTTCGTATCTTGGTGCAGCGATCGAACTGTTAGTTTCCAGTTGCCAATGGTTGATAATCGGCGGGTTGGTGAAAGCACGCCTCGAACCTAGAATTGCCTCTTCGGCCAACTCCTGATAGGTTCTCGTACACTGCCCGCGTGAAATCCCACTATCCGAGAACACCGTTTCACGGGACCTATCCGGACCGGACACTGGCTGCTCCCTAATCCCGCATCCCGGCGATCCGTTTATCAGTTGAGAGGCGGACACGGACGGCCATCAAACAACACATCGACGCTGTCTGTCATTCCTCGGGGGCGTGTGCTTAGATCGTCCGACGAGGCATAAGCTGGCAGAAGCGAGCTGTTCTCCCTAAGGAAATCCCATGCGGCCTTAATGTTAAAGATTTCTCCGGGTCTAATGATTGTCCTTAGGCCGCTTGCGAGATTTTGATCGATGCCGAGAACTTCCACAGAACCGACCTGATACTGCTTTCCCTGATCGAGGCTAATCGTTAGAGAAATTCTCTGGAGCCTGTCGTCGATCGCAGTCTCGGGCACCGACGTGAAGTTAATGTATCCATGGGAGAGGTATAAGTTGTCCAACTCTTCGATGCCCTTTCTAACCAGATTTACCCTGAACAGGTCGCCCTCTTGCAAGGGGAAGTCCGCATGCAGCTTAATTTCTGAGAAAACTGTTCCCGGCAATCGCACATCGGCAAATCGAAGGTCGCCGAAATGATATTGAAGGCCCTCATCTACGTGCGCTGTCACTATGAATCGCTCGGCCTGAGAATCGCCACCGAGAGAGCTTGCTTTCGCAGTCACATTCACGCGGAAATAGCCCATATCTTGCCATGCGCTCCTCAATCTGGCCTCAGTTAGCTGGTCGAGCCAATTAGAATCACTCCAGAAGCCAAGTTCGTTTGTATCGGTGATGATCTGTGCCACCACAGAATCCGGCAGATGGACAGGTCCATCAAATTCGATACGTTCAATAATCACTTTGCGCTTGGTAGCACCCTCATCCAAACCGTGGGCCGTTTGAACGCTAGGAGACCTGGTTGAGAGCCGTACCAATGAGGAAGGCGGTGAACAACGCCTAGGAACTTGGGGAACCTATGCACAGCAGAGCCCAGCAAAGAGCAGGCAATAAATCGCTGTTGAGAGTGCTGCCCGACTACACATCTTACAGAAACTATAGATTTGTGCCGCCTTTGATTACAAGACCTGTTCGTACACTGGCCCACCTGAAATCCCACTGGACGAGAACACCGTTTGTCAGGACCTTGGGGGAAGAGCACCCTGCTAGACAAGGGCGTATGATCGCAATGTGTTCGGTCACTTATTTCGGAGAAAACCGCCCGTATCTGGAGTCGCTATCTTGCTGCTGGAAAAGCGACTCGACCGATTCTCAACGGAGCGTTTGAACCATGCTATGGAGCGCGCATGGAAAAGGAAGCATGATCCTGAGAAGTTTTTCGCAGTCTCGATCTTTGACGGCGACGGCGCTGTAATCAAGGTTGGCAGCTCGTTCTTTACGATCCTACATTTTGAACGCTGGGTAGGCTCGGGCGTACTAGGGGAGCAGGAATTACCTGAGTGGGCGATTCATTCCGCCTACTCTTCTATCGAATGTAAGTGTCCCGGCGGAGTCCCCGAGGGGGAAACGCGACACACTATATATGGATTTTTAGGTCTCCTCTGCGCGGAATTGGTCACCTTCGATACGATTGGCATCATGTTTGCCAAAGAGCGCATCGTGCTACAAAATACTCCAGCGCTCTGCAAACGGCTTCGATCAGGGGACCCAATTAATCCGATAGCCATCGCTCGGGAATTACAGGGCTGCGGCTCGGAAGCTTAAGCCACTTTTTCCGAAAACTAGGTAAGGTCGGCCGGTGGGAGACTTCTTGCGTACTATTGCCCTATCATGAACGGCATGTCACAGCGCTGGGACTTGCTCCTGGTTGATGCGCTTTCGTTTATCGGTTTCTTTTCACCACCGCCCCTTCTCATCTGGGCGTGGCTCCGATGGGGAAGACAAGAATCACACTTTGCACCGCTCGCTTCGAGAAGAACGGTTGGGTTCTTGGGTCTGCTCTGTGTGACTTTCCAACTGCTCGGGAGTTTCGTTGCGCTTTTAGTTGTCAATGCGATGCTTTCCCTGCGAATGTTAGTGCGTGGCTCAGTTGGACGAGAGTATCGCTGATTTGTGGCCTAGTGGCGATTGCGCTCTCGATCCTGGGCCATTCGCGGGCGAGGTTCCCAGTGATCGCCTGCTCTCTGGCAACAAGCCTTGGCTGCATAATGATGGCATCCCTTGCGTGATCTCGCACGTAACGCGAATGCATCGACCGAATACGCCCGAGTTACGAGCCAAGTCCTGACAAGTCGTGTTCTCGTCATGTGGCCCGCCCGAAATCCCACTGGACGAGAATCCCGTTTCTCAGGACCCATATCTCGCCCGAGGTCCAAAAGGTTAAAATTCAAACTGATGAAGAGAACAAGGGCATTTCGCTGGTTAGCGTCCATCGCGATAGGCTTTCTTCTAATGATCCCGCTTGCAATGCTGTTCGACGCGATGAACTGGCCACTCTTCCACAGTTGGGGCCTCGCCCATGGGTCGTTCATTTTTGCTTGGCCCGTACTCGCAGCCATAACCTTCGGCGTCCTCGGTGCTGTTTCTCGTGGGAAGTGACGAATGGGCAGGAATGTCAGTTAGCGATAATACCGTTTTTCAGGACTTGGCCAGGGGATATGGTAACTTGACGAATCATGGGAGTCCTTGCTGGTTGCATCGCCATTGCTGTTGGGGTCTTCATGACGATCAATGCTGCTTTCATGCTTGCTTCCCCACGCACTTGGTTTCGTCTGCCGGGATGGCTGAGGGCGCAGGGTTCATTGACCGAAGATAAATATTCAAGCGGGTGGGGAGCTATCCAAATTCGAGTTACAGGGGCGCTGATTCTTACGGCCATCGCCTGGGTTCTGTCTGACATGCTTTTTAGGCGATGACGAAGGTAGTTTGGTACCGGCCAACGCAAGTTTCCGAAAATGCCGTTAATCGGGAGTTGGCTTAATCTCTGTTATTTTTTACTGAACCGCGTAAGCTGTGAAAACACGATCTGCCAACGGCCATCCTTTTTCACCAGGACATCTGTTGCGCGCTCCTGGGTGGTGAAATCCTGCCCCATGAATTTACCCTTCGTCCTAGTCAGTGCCGTAGCGATGGCTGTATCTGCATAGACGCGGATTCGAACCTCATCCGAGTCCATCTGTTCGTGGGTCAGAGCGCCTGATTTAATTACGCCCAGAAAGCGAGCCTTATCGATTACGCCTCCATCGGGATCGATGATAATCCAATCGTCGGTCAAAAATTGACCGACAGCATCTGCATCATTTTTGATAACTGCCTGCCCGAAATCTTTTTCCATTCTTAATATTTCTTCTTGCATACGGGCGCTCCTCTCCTGGCCAAGAAAACTGCCCGCCACCGCCAAAATCAAAAATAGCGTCAGCATGCTTCCAAATGCTTTACGATTCAATGCCACTCCTCCGGAGTCTCATGTTCTCTCGTGGGAAATATTGTAGCCCCCGATGCAAAGCGACCGCCAACTCCTGGTAAGTCTTGTTCTCGTACACTGGCGCGACCGGAAATCCCACTGGACGAGAACACCGTTCTCAGGAGTTGGAAATCCTTTGGACTTGAAATGGAGTCATCGGCAAGACCGTGCCAATGAAAGGGCTGAACCGCGAAGCATTCATTTGGGCTGTATAAGGCTGCGGTTTTGCCCTAAAGATACGCAGCTGCGCCGAGGAATCTTCGGGGAACCTGGACCTGATGGGCCGCCGACGTTCCAGCGCCATTGATAACACGCAATTCAACGATTACGGGGCGCGCGGTCTCATCCGTGTCCTTGAGGCTTAACTCCAGGTCCTTCAGGGTCAGAGTGTTGCTGTCGGTCCTAAAACCCGAGTCATTCAGGAGTTGGCGTTTCGATGCGTGCTGCAAGAAAACTGAAGAGGAAGTCCCTGCTCAGGAAGGGAGATTCTCGGTCTCTCTCCGACGGGAAGCGACTTCCTTGATTACCTCTTTTGTTGATGGTCCCAAGATTGGCCAAAGGAATTTGAGCTCGCCTGCTTGGCTGTGTACAAGCCACTCGAACATTTCAATCCACAGCACGTTGACCGCTTCGATGTCTCCCGAAGTGCAAACTTCCTCGATAAACTCCGCGATCCTACTCACAAAAGCACTGTCTGTCTTTGAAATCTGCTCAGTGAGGACTGGCTTCAAAATCACCGCAAAAACCCAATAATTGCCAGGTAGCCCGTAATAGGATTTCACTTCCTCTACATACGGTTTTTCTAATTCGGGGAACGCTGTGAGTAATTTGCCTACTAGATTCAGGGCCGTCATCTTGCCCGAGCCTGCACTCGCCTTGACTGAGCCTAGAATCCACAATGCGGCCTCATCCGTGCTCAACGGAGCGGGAATACCTAATTCACGTAAGGCACCATCAACGAGCCCTTCCACATCTCGTTTCGTCGGCTTCACGAGGGTCGCCAATACCGAGAGATTCTTACCGTCGAACCCATTTTCAATCGCATCACGGGCTATCTCCGGCAAGCGTTCCGGGGAGAAGCCGCCCAAGTACCACTCCGCGGCGGTTAGGTGCGGGTCAATCATAAGAGTGGAGGGAGGGAGTATATCGTATGTGCAAGGGGCCGTTCGCTTCGAAGTTCGGCTAGCCGAAGACAAACCGGCTCGTGGCCTGAGTGCCGCAAAGGTATCAGATTCCGGCCGGGCAGTTTATCTACACAGTGAGGTCATCGTTGACAACGGCGATATCGCAACTGCCTCGATCGTTCAGGGCGGCGACCCATCGCAATACGCCGTAGACCTGAAGTTCAGTGAGTCCGGGGCTGAGAAAATGCGCAAAGCAACTGCGAACCACATCGGAAAGCCGATGGCAATCCTTCTCGATGGCCGTGTTGTTATGGCTCCCCTGGTGCGTTCACCCATTGGTGACTCTGCAATTGTTACCGGCCACTTCACGAAGGCTAAGGCCGAAAGGATCGTCAACGGAATTGGCATTCAGTAGAGGTCGCTCGCTGGCCCCGGGGAATCGCTCCCGAGTGCAGGCCACTGCAAATGGCAGCTCACAGCCTAGTAAGTTCTTGTCGTTGTCTAATTTGTGAGTCCGCAGTATCGGCGGCTGTATCACGCCTGAGGCCCAACCTCTCGCAACTCGCGTTGTCATATGGGTAGCCCGGCCGACTGATGTTCTTTTCCTGCCAAGCGTGTTTTGCGACACGTACTTTGCCACCTCTACATTCTCTATCAATGTCGCCTCCTGTAAATGGCTGTCTCCGACACGGCATTCCTCTTCAGGCCACTACGATTGACCTACTCTTATTCTTATGTAGCAGTTAGTGATTTATCGCGGTGCCCAAGCTGCGTGGAGCTTGCGGCCATGAGCGCGTGAGTCCGTTGCGGGTGAGGTTCCACTCAATCGTATAGCCGTTTGGCAGGGTCAGCTTGAAATAGTCCATACGATGGCTTTCGTCATATCCGGTTTCGTACAACAGTTGGCTACCGTCCGCCAATGTCTGTGATTGAATCTCGCCAAGATAACCGTATCTATTGACGAGCAGCGGCCGACGCTGTGCGTCCGACACGGAGGTCAGGCGATTAACGGGGTCGTATTCGTAGAATTCGTCACCATTTTGAGGATCATGCACGTGCGCTAATCTTCCGGGCGCGTCGTACTCGTACGAAACTGAGCGTCCGGAACTCGATTTTCCTGATGTGACCCGATGCTTTTCGTCGAATGTGAATTCGATCGTTTCTCCGCCAGGGGCACGCAATTCGCGCAGATCGCCGCTGTCACTTCTCTGGACCGCAAACGTTTGGCCTGAACTTGAATGGATGCCGATGAGAGCGCTCTGTTGCCAGGTTCTGTCGGGTCCGCTTGAAGGAAACTGGTAGGTCCAGCCGCCAACCGTGTCCAAATCCCACCCGTGCCCGTTCCATGCGATCGATGACAAGCTGAACGGACTTCCGAAGTAACTGCCTGCGCGCAGTTTGGCATCGTCGTAGCCTGTGCCAGGAGAAATCCTACGGTAATGTACTCTTCCTCCATCCGCCAAAAGCAATTCCATCGCGGCAAATGTCTGGGAATCTCCGACGGGGTAAATGTCAAACGAATCCATTGCGCCGATGCCAAATGAGAGCGAACGATCATCCTGTGGCCTGTATTTGCGAACGAATGGGAATGACGGCTGGCCCGCAAACGAAAAATCGGCACGTGACATTACGAAGAGAGGAATGGCCGGGTACGTTTCAAACATTTCGAACCGAGAATCGCCCGGAGGATCGCTGATGCAATTCAGCCGCCAGCTCTGCTTTCCGCTTGGGCCCTGGATAATCGTGACGCAGGGCTCGTCGGTCACAAAAGACGAAACTCCTCTCGCACCGACAAAACTCTCTCCCATTTCGTCCACGTCCTCAGTGGTGAATGCCGACCTAGCGAGGACGCTTGTTGAATCTGGGCTGAGATCCAAAGGGTAGTGCAGCAGAGCGAGATTCTTGGTGGTCATCTTTCGAACCCGCACCGCATATACTTCCGCATTTTTGCCGGCGTACCACGGCAATCCGTGCAGTCGGGCTGTGGACATTATTCCGAAGCGGCCACGGCGATAATTGGTGGCGAAGGTCCATCCGGAAGTCTGGATGTTCAAATCCTGACTGGTTACGCCCAGAATTTCGGAATCCAACTCTCCGGCAATTTCCTCATGGGCTTGTTCGATGGAATCCAAGGCTCTTTCAGCGAGCAACTGCTTCCTTTTCGTGTCCACGGTATCTTGACCCAGTTGCTGGATGGGAAGCAGCGCTACATCCAGGCCAAGCCTCGCCTTGTAGTAGGCGGGAAGTCCCTTGATGTCAGACGCAGCCGCATCGTCCAGAGGGAGCAGATAAACTCGCCCTGGAGCAGGGTAGTCAAAACGATCGCGCTGTGTTGGCGGCGATAAATCAATCCGTTCGGCGAGCTGCGAGTCGCCGCCACGCTGTAGCACTGCACGTTCGATGGTCCAGCCACCAAGCACTCGGTTAGCAACTGCGTAAAATATACCTTTGCCGATCGGTCCACTCATCGGTATGGCCAAAATTGCGTAACCCGCGACTCCGTTTTCGCGCACCAACCCTCGCACCGCTAGCCCAGTCTTTATCGGCTCTCCCAGTGCACTTTTAGCCGCCGTTGAGCGCGAAACTAAGTCAACTGCTGCCGCGAAGGCTGGGCATGATCGTAAGTGATGCTCGTATAGATTGAGCAGGGCCATTCCGGCCACGAGTGCAAGCGCTACGATTACCCCGGCCACGGTTGCGCGCGCCGAGCTCTCTAATTGGGGAGCAGCCGTTTTTTCCCGCAGCAGCGATTCGGGATCGCGCGCGGGCACTGCCACGATTGCAGTATTGAATACGGCCTCGGAAAGCAGCGGCATCACTTTCAGGGCTTCAAAGAAAAATCCGCCCAGGCTCAGCACTAGACCAAAAACCAACATCGCCACCGGAACATAAGATCGCGCGACGTTGGCATCGAGCAGTCGCCACTCGGCGGTGCCGAGGAACCCAAACCAAACCAGCATGAAAATAAAAGCGGCCGGATGCATGAACATGAATACGTTCACACGTGAGCCGTTTGGTGAGGGAACGATCGTGCCGCGGATGAGTGGCAGGAATGAATTGCGGTACTGAATGTCTCGGCGTATGTGGAAGGAACGGCCTGTCACCTCGCCTAGGAACGGACGGCCCGAAGGTCTCGGACCTCGCCAGGAGGATTTCATGCTCTGCCAAAAGGTGGGTACCTGGCCGACAGCCACACGAACACGTTCCGCGACTACGTCTGGCGGTACCGGCACATCGAGGTGAAAAGCATAGAAGGGCATGTATTTATATTTTAGCTTGTCCCTTAGAGCCTGCAGGTTTGGTTTGGCTCGAGATGACCAATCCGCAATTGCCAGTTTGAAATCGAGCGTCGCTCGCACGTGCCTCAGAAAATCCGGCGCAATCCGCTGATCCGCTAATCCCGAGGAAAGGGGATTTTCGGAATTTGGGCCACTTTCCGGAAAGCCGACTTCAATGGATGGTTTGGCCGATTCGGGATTTGTCGTCAGACCAGTAGACGTAGAGCGCCTTGCCGAAGATTTTGTCGCCGGCAACAGGCCCCCAGTAGCGGCTATCCCAGCTGTGATTGCGATTGTCGCCCATGGTGAAGTACGTGTTCGGTGGCACGACGATTTCACCCTTGTCGACATCACTGAGAACCTGATTGGCCCACTCGGGCTGCATGCTTGAAACCAGTTCATCTGCGCTGACAGGCGGAAACTTGTGCATAAGGGGATCGTAGTCCGTGGAAGAATCGTAATACGCGAAAGGCTCATTTTGCTGCTGCCCATTGAGATAGACGTGCTGGTCCACAATCTTGATCCGGTCGCCGGGCACTCCGATGACCCGTTTTATGTAAAAAGGGTGGTCCAGATATGGAAACCTGAAGACGATCAAATCATCACGACGAGGCGTATGACTCCTGTAATACGTCATATCTGCGATGATTCGATCTCCGGATGCGAGCGTGGGTAGCATGGAGTCTGCAGTCATCTTATAGCCGCGTACCCCCACTATCCGTGGGATGTTAGGACGCACGGCGAAGACGGCTATCAAAAGCAGAGTAAGGCCCACCACATAAGAACGCCATGTATGAACTGGCCGATGATCCATGCGAGCTTGCTGGACTGCAGTAAATACAGCCTCGCCAAGCACGAGCACGTAGGCCGAAAGAGACAATATCAGGTAGATCGTCATACCCATGAAGCTGTGAGCTAGTCCAATCGCCGTGCTCACGAGGAAAAGGCCTAGCAGTCCTCCATAACTAAGAACGCCCTTCCACAATTGTCCGTTGAAGATTTGTCCCAGGCCAGGCGTGAGAACACCCAAGAGAAACGCTGCCATTCCGTTTTTGATAGATCGTGACGACATGATTTGGGGCCGCATCGGCATTCTAATGCCGGTATCCGGAGGAGGTCACCCATTCGTTTCAACGTGGACACTGCCTGATTAGCCTACGGCAACGATTAGTCACCCCAAGAGGCTCCTTTACGTCCTCTCCAGGCTTTGTTGGTCCGCTTATGAACGAGAGAGAAAACAGGAGCATTAGTGCTCTCCTCTGACGAATGCTGGGAAGGCCCGCTCAACGGCATTTCGATGCCGGACCCGCAGGAAGGCCGGCCGCGGCTGCGACGGGTTTTCCACATCCTCCCAGACTTCGGTGTAGAGGTCGGGGTTGTCCTTCGGATTCAGGCGCGCGCGAAGACTTTCCCAACAATCCTCACGCACAAGCACGTAGTCCGTATCGTCGATAGTCTTGGCGGCTTCACCCCAAACACAGGAGGGCGAGGAATAGAAAGCCACCTCCTCAGGAGTGATCCGCGACGCCACGCGCCAAATCTCCGCACGATTCCAGTTCGGTTCCGGATCAAAATGGAAGGCATCACGCCTGAGCCGGTAGCTGTAAAAGAAATCGAGGCCGCGTCGTGCAATCAACATGGGTATATCGCCGCGTTGCAATACTAGGACAACTTTTTCGTACTGAGGATAGTCATTGCTCATCAACATTTCGGTGTAGCCCTGCAGGCGGATAGGCAGAACCACCATTACCGCGATGAAGGCCAACATAAGTACTTGGACAGTTCGCGGCGCCTGCATCCAAGCGAAGACCTTGCTCCTATCTCCCATGTCGTCGCAAACAAGAGCGACCAGCGGTAGCGCTAGGAAGACGAACAATCCCGCAAGCCTTCCACCAACCCCGTACAGCCCGCCCTCGCGATCGGGCCACAGCGGAAGGGCCAGCGCGGCAGCCATCAGATACGTCCACCTCCCGGAACCGCTCGCTAGACAGCCAAGGAACACCAGCACCAGAAATATCCAGAAGAAAAGAACGCCGACCTTTATGTCGAACGGCACTCCAGTCGCCGTCCCAAGCGCGAACAGTCCCGGCTGGCCCCAGGCGAGGGATTTCAATCGCACTCCAAAACCGGGCCATTTAAGCATGACGGCAACGAGTGCCAACGCAGCGCCGATCATTCCGACGACAAAGCCCTTGATGGGGAATCTCTTCAGTGCGTCCAGCGAAATGATCCATCCTAGGTAAACCGTCGCGATGAACATGAATACTAAGGCTACAAGCGCCGGATGTAGGAAAGCACAGACGATCAGCAGAGCAGCGAGCCACAACAGCCGCCTCTTGTGTCCCCCCATGAGAAACCAGAACCAAAGGGGGATTGTGACCAACCCCATGCTGAGATTAGGAAATTCGATGACGTGGAAGGCGACGATGGAGCCGCTCACGACCCATAGCAGCGCCGCAAGGGGACGGGTCTTTTCCTTGAAACGAGTAACGAGCAACAGGAATCCCAAATTGTAGAAGCCATAGACCGCGGCCAGGGCGACCTTGAAAGAGGTTTCGATTGAGAGGCCGGATCGGGAAACAGCGGCAACAAGATAATAGAGCACACCACCATCGGGTACTTTAAGGCGTCCAAAATCGAGCAACGACTGAGTTTGCAAAGCGTAATAGTAAGCGTCCGTACCGGGTAAATAACTGAAGTGGCCCAGAAAATAGACAAAGCAAGTCGTTTGAAACAATGCGATGGCGATCAATCCGAAAATTTTCGACACGGGACTAGTAGATCTCTCTACAAGGACCGGTCTGATCGGAGGGCAACATGGCGTCGGCGAGGATAGGCGACCTGAACGTCCATGGGTTCATGGTGTCCAAGCTCTTCACCAGATTCGCCAAGAGCGTCTTTTCGTCTTCTCCACTCGCGAGTGGGCCACCGCCTACCTTCCAAACTTGGACTGCCTTGGTACTCCCGCTCACCACCCCGATGCGGGTCAAGATCAGTGAGACAAGCTGCTGTTTCTCGGCTGGCGCCAGATCATGAAATCTGGAGATTTTAAGATCGCTTTGGAATATGGATGCGGGAACCCTGGCGACGGAAGGTGAATATTTTTGACCGACTATAGCATCAGCGTACCGCTTACCAAAGATTCTGACTTCGGATCCTCGTAACTCCCAGCTTCCTTCCAACACCTGGTTCATCTTCCTGCCACCTTTGCCGGATGCAAAAATCTCATCATCCGTATAAATCACGAAACTTCCGTCCCGCCGTAGCCGCAAGCTTCTCTGGAAGACGCCGTCCGTAGGCGAGGACCCGCACACGACGGTCGTCAAGGACTTGTCGACCAGCGGCTCCGTCAGGGAACTGGACTCCGGCACAATGCCCTTCACCTCTGGCACCAGAATCTGGCCATGGTCATCTAGAAACCGCAGCTCCGAGAGGAGTACGTCTCGGTATTTGGCGCCGGCCGTAATGGCGTCGATTGTCAGTTTCAACGAAGAGACATTCTTCATCGTCTGGGCAAACACGATCCTCTGGCTACCCATTTTGTCGCTGAGAGAAAAACGGTTGGTGACCTGCCCGTCGTTTGCCGACATGGCGGCGACGCGGCCGTTGGCTTCGAAGTGCTCCTCCGAACGCTGATAGCCGTTCCACACGATCAAGCCCGAAAGATTCTGCGGTTGGTCGAATTTGACCTCAATTGACTCTCCCTTCCCCGTCGTGACCTGACCATTCGTCGACCACGCAAAATCGTAACGGGAATCAAACAAGTTCGCGGGCTGGTAGGCCACCTTGGGTTCCAGCACAGAAGTTGCCGTTACTGACCCCGGCACGAGGGCAGGCAGGGTGAGTTCGAGGGGTTTCCCTTTCTGGTAGAACCGAATCGCATAAAGGGAGAAATTTCCCCAGCCGCCTTCCCGTACACCAAGCCGGAAGAAGAGGGACTTGATGCGCCCGCCCGGTACGGCATACCGCACGATGTGCTTGTCACCCGTGCCTGATGGCTTGAGAGGCGAGCGCCCCACCAACGCACCATTCATGGACACCGTAAAATCTCCCTCAAGATCGTCGTCGCTCGACACAATGTCGACCGCATCGGCATCGACCATGTCCTCGAATTGGACGTACACCCCTTCGTCGGCGCCGGAATCCGCCGACCCGGGCGACCAAGAACCCTTGCAAGCAGGCTTGAGTAGACAGTTGACGGTGGCCGAATGAGACGATTCACTCGTCGCCGTAGCCGCAATGACGTTTGGGGAACTTGCCCCGTGCGTTGCGGGTACCAGGAGAATACCTGTAACGAAGATAACGAAAATCATACGCATAGTAGGTCTCCTCGGTTTGCTAAAAGTGCAGCCAGAGGCGTCGCTATCGTTTTGCCGTCACCGCCCGGATGGATGATGCCGTAGGCAGCCTGATTGATTGCAAGTGAAACAGCTCTCCACAACTGGTTGCTGTGAATATCGAGCCTGATCCGACTCGCTGGGCCTTCCGTGCAGAACCGGTGACCGGGGCACTTTGCCCCTTAGCCTGACGATGAGAGAGTCTGCGGTTAAGTAGGACTCGAACAACACGGAGACCGGGCTGCGGAACCGAAGGTCCACGTAATTCCAAAACAAGGTCGCGTCCCGTCGTGCATCATCGGGTACATCGGCCGGCAAAGAGGTATGGCGATGTCTCTCTACGAGTTCGAAATCGAGACTCATGGCCAGTTCGAGCAGAGAGCCAGAAAGCTGGCACAGGCCTCCGCCTGTAGTCGGAATCACGCAGCCCTGCCGGACTTCGCGGCCCTGCACGAATCCGCGCATACGCCAAGGAGGACCTACCTGACGCCAGAAGCTGAAGGTCTCGCCCGGATTGAGAACGCAATGATGAATGTGGCGGCACGCCAGCCGCAGGTTTTCAATCTTACCCAGCACTAGCGTCCTTTCGCGAAGATCGTGATCGGTGAAAAGCGGTGAAGCCGATTCTGCAACGACAAACGGGAAGTTCTCGATCGCACCTTCCCTCAACCGTGGAATCCTCGTCATCGTGTCGACGACCGCACGCCTTACCTGGAGTGCTTTCGACTTCACACGGAATGAGAAAATCGAAAGTAAGCTAGGATGGTCGGCCGTTGTCCTCTTTGACTCCGTGCCCATTTGCGCGTTTACTCAACGATCTTGTAATGGGCCTTCGCTTCGCCCAGGGGCAGTGCATCGTAATGCCACCATTCGATCGGCAGTTGAGTGAAGCCCGACTGCAGCATGAGCTTTCTCATCAGCAGACGGTTATCCACCTGCTCCTTGGTCAACTTACCGGCTTCCAGGTTCTGGCGCTCGTGAAGCGGCTGTGCGAGGACGCTGAAATCATCAAAATGCGTGCCCATGTCGACTTCGCTGCCGTTTGCGTCTTCCAACGTGAGGTCGATGGCGAAACCATAGTTGTGAAGAGAGCCGGTTCGAGGATCGGCAACGTAGGGTTGTTGTGCAGTCCCCTTTACGACCGAAAAAAGCTTGGCCTGAAGCGATCTGGGGCGCAAGCAGTCAAACACCAAGAACTTCCACCCCGGCTTTTCATGCTGCAGCACGCGAGCTGCTTCGCGGAATTTGCCCGCGGCAATCTGGTGAAGAAAACAATTATGGAAATCACCATACACATTTCTTCGCATGAAATTGTTCTCTGAGGCATATCGCAGGTCCACGTGCACATTCGAAATGTTCGACACGTCTACGTAGCTCCTGTCGAACGCTAACCGGGCGAGGCCGGTCGGTACCGAAGATTGGCCGTCGGCTACGCGCGAAACACCGGTAGACAGCATTAGGACAACGAGCGCGGTGCACGTAATAGGAAATGAACGCATTTAGAATCAGGCTCTCGAAGTGGATCAGCTCAAATCGATTTTAGAACAGTCTCTACTTTTCGATTGGTCCAATATAAGTTGGGTGTGCTCTTTCAATCTCGACCCGTGAAGCCCCGCTAACTAACGCCGGGGCCACATTGTTGAACTTGGTTTGCCTTTGCATAACCCCAAGGTGGGAGAGCTGATAACTGGCTTTTAACGTTCGTCAGCTCGGAGTTTCCAGTTAGAAACTCCTCTCCGCAAAGGGCAGATGGTGAATTTGTCGTTTGGACCTTGACGCAGCAGATCCAGCCCACGACTTGGCCAACTCGTACTGCGATCTCACGCCATTCTATTGGCTCGCCAATGTCCAGGGCACACAAACCCTAAGCTTCAGCTATGTTGCCGGGAACGGTCAGCCTGGATCGGCCTCAGTGAATTTCAACGTTCAGGTGCCTACAGGCAATCTCTTGCTGCAGCCCAACATGAAGACGGATGGATCAGGAGTCCAAGTTCTTTTATCCGGGACTCCTCCTACTCCTAAACTGTCCACAACGGGCATCCCTGTCAACGGGACGCAAGTCGGAATTACCTTTGCGAGTAATGCGACTCCGCCATCTGGTGTCAATCAATCGTTCACATGGATTCAAGTACTAACGTCATCTCAGAATCAATATATAAACTCTAATGGCCAATTTGCGACAGCGACGCAAAGTGGCTTGGACAATTCGTATCCGTATACGAATGCTTCACCGACAACTACTAACGACACTCCTGCGTTATCACTCCCCTCGGCTTACGGTGAGGCATGGAAGTCGTTCAGCGCAACGATGTATCTGATGTGGGATCCCGCATTGCCTAGCGGCTGCAGCCCCGCCAAAACGGTTCAGAACCAGAACGGCTCGTTTACGTCCACTCAGAGCACTTGCATGTCGATCCCTGTCCCTCTTAGTTCTGTAACATGGCATTGGTCGGGTTGCGCTATCAACACGCTTGTGCCTCAGTCA
>Ga0207106_1024_pt1 | contig 38680 bp, 32 predicted proteins | sample Alteio_BWMinHeat_78_FD_153535 | JGI IMG/M metagenome (GOLD analysis project Ga0207106, IMG submission 153535) | Enriched cells from forest soil in Barre Woods Harvard Forest LTER site, Petersham, Massachusetts, United States -... | ecosystem: Environmental > Terrestrial > Soil > Temperate forest >...
GCAAAATCAGATTTACCTGGCCTGGCTTTTTTAGCAGAAAGTCTTTTAAACGAAGGCTATGAAATCATACCATTAAATTCGCCGGAATATTCTCCAACACTTAAGTCAAATTTAAAGGCTACCCATTCCCCTGTTATATTATACATCAAGGGAAATAAAAATTTAATGAAGGAAAAATCAATATCTATAGTAGGATCAAGAGAGGCTTCTGAAACTTCATTAAAATTCGCTGACAATATTGCCAAACTTGCTTCAAAGGAATATAAAGTTATTGTTAGCGGTTTTGCCAAAGGAGTTGATAAACAGGCCTTAGATTCTACAATTAAATATAGAGGGCAAAGTATTATTGTCTTGCCACAAGGCATTTTGACATTTGTATCAGGCTTTAAAACTTATTATAAACAAATTGTTGGTGGAGATGTCCTGGTATTAAGTACATTCTTTCCCAGGGCACCGTGGCAGAAAGAATTGGCAATGGCCAGAAACCCTATTATCTATGGACTGGCTGATGAAATATACGTAGCTGAATCAAGTGAAAAAGGAGGTACATGGTCCGGAGTTGTCGATGGGCTTCGTAAAAAAAGAAAAATCTTTGTCAGAAACCCATACCCAAACGAAAAAAATGCAAATGGTCTTTTAATTACAAGTGCATTGATTTTAGCTGCTCCCCATCTTGGTAAATGAGCTATAGCAATCCAATATGGTGCTTCTTTTGTATGCATATTATGCAAGATCTCCTCCTACTGTTTTAGCAATAACAAGGGGAGCTATTTTCGATGCTCCAAAGTTACTTAAAACTGTTCCAAGTTCTTTTAAGGTTGCACCGCTGTCACATATATCATCAATTAACAAAATACTTTTTCCGGTAATTTCATTCGGATCTTTCAGTGTGAAAGCATCTTTTACATTATCCCTTTTCAGGTATGTATTCTCAAAAACTTTTTGCTCGGACGTTATTCTGGTAATGCCCTGTTCTGTTAAATCGGCTTTAATTACTCTGAATTGATCTTGCTTAATGTTTGCTCTTTTTATAATTTCTCTTTCACCTAATAATTCATTTTTTACGGTTTGAATTACCTTTTCATATTTTTTTAAAGATGGTCTGCCTCCTTCAATAAATGATTCAGGCAATTCTCTGTCCTTAGGTCCATAAAATAAAATGATCATGGTGGGTTTTCCGTCTCTCCCGGCACGGCCAATTTCCTGGTAGTAGTGTACGGGAGACTGAGGGATTTGTGTGTGAATAATGAACCTTATATCGGGTTTATCAATACCCATTCCTAATGCATTGGTGGAAATTATGCATTTCCATGTGTTATTCATCAGGCCATTTTCAATTGTAATTCTTGAGTCAGCATCTAATCCTGCATTATAACCAACGGAGGAAACTTTTAAAAAGTCTAACCAGCGGGAATAAATGTCAGTCGAAGGTCTTGTGCCTGTGTATAAAATTCCCGTTCCTTCCAATTGATTTATATGTTCACCCAACCACGCCATTTTTTCCTCCTTAGTGATCACATTAATTACATATAAGCAGAAGTTGTCTCTTAAAAGATTCCCTCTTATTACTGTAAGCTGACCGCCCATTTGTTGCTCTATATCTTTTTGTACTCTCAACGTTGCGGTTGCTGTAGTTGCCAAAACCGGTAGGTTTACTCAATTAGTTTTCTGCCTTCACAAACCTCATTCGACAATATATTTAATCGCCGGGCCCACACTTTACAAATCCCATTGTGAGACCTGGCTTGCAACTCCGCGGCTATCGGACACCCGGCAAGAAAGAAATGACTACTTCATTTCGGGAAGCGAAACTCTGAGGCAACCTGATGACAATTCATTCACGTTAATTTCGAAGCATATTTGTTTTGCGATTTTTATTTTTGTATTTCTCAAATTCTATAATCATGAGACGATTTGAAAACCAGGTAGCCATTATTACAGGTGCTGCAGAAGGACTTGGGAAAGGAATTGCTGAGCGGATAGCTTCAGAAGGTGGAACGATAGCTTTATTTGATTTTAATAAAGAACTAATGACTGAAACGGTGGGTGTTTTTAAAAGCAAAGGATATTATGCATCCGGTTATGTAGTGGATGTTTCGATGGAAGAACAGGTAAGAAAAAATATAGCAGAAGTGGAAACTGCTTATGGCAAAATTGATATCATGGTCAATGCAGCAGGAATTGTCGGACCGACAAGTACAAACATAATTGATTATCCCGTGGAGAACTTTGACAAGGTATATAGTGTAAATCTCAGGGGAAGTTTTTTGATGACGAAGCATGTGATCATGGCGATGAAAAAAAATAATTATGGCAGGATACTACTGATTGCTTCTATTGCAGGCAAAGAAGGCAACCCATTTATGGCGGGTTATTCTGCAAGTAAAGCAGGTGTCATTGGCCTGGTAAAAGGCATTGCAAAAGAATATGCAGAATCAGGCATTACTGTAAACGGGTTGGCGCCTGCCGTTATTAAAACAGCCATGAATGATAAAACCGCTCCCGAACAATTGGCTTATATGACCGCAAAAATTCCAATGAAACGATTGGGAACTATTGAAGAAGTAGCAGCAATTTCTGCCTGGATCGTTTCAAAAGAATCAAGTTTCAATACCGGGTTTGTTTTTGATATATCGGGTGGACGAGCTACTTACTGATCACCGGGGATTCTAACGATATTTATTGGGGAGGTAATAAAACTGAATGGGCTGCGACAAGGCACCCATCTGAATCATCAATGATCGTAATGAGCCATCTTTGTGCAAGGGTAGCTCAAAATTAAAATATTTCTAAGTGCAAAACTTATAGGATTTGTTCCTTTCATTATCATTCACAATTACTGATCTCTTTTATATTCTATTTGTTTTATGCAATTGCTCAAAGCACGGAAGTTATGACAGGCGCCTTTCCATATACGAGCTTTGAGCGCTGTTTTTCCTGCCGGGTTAATTTCATTCTTTCAGACGCAACGTTTCTTTATATTGGCTTGTCAGGTGGGAAACGATTTGTGTGAAAAAGCTACAGTTTTTTTGTTTGATATTTTTGACTTTTAATCCCGGATGTAAGAAGAATATAGAACCGATAGATAATAGTATCATCGGAAAATGGACTTATACAGAATATAACATCGGTATTGGCGGACCTGGTCAATGGCTGCCGGCAACACCTGCTGGTCAGACGATTGAATTCAAATCCGATGGCACATTTATTTCTTCCGGTTCTCTTCGCTGGGAAGCGACTAAATTTGAAATTTTGGATAGTGTAACCATTAAATTCCGGCCGGCCTCAACTCCTCCTGGGTATCTTCTAATGGGGTACTCAATTGATACGATTGCGAGAGAACTTCTCATGTATCCTGTCAATCCTATGTGTATTGAAGGTTGTGAATATAAATATAGACGATAATTGAAGCAGTCCTAAAAAATGAAAACTGAGAAGATATTTATTAATTTCTTCGCGAAATAAAATAATTGATCAGGTGTGCTATTTGTTCCCCAAACTTTTTTAATTGGCTTGCTGAAAATTTATGATCTCTTTGTTCAATTCTCATTTTTAAGATATTCTCCAATCCTTACTGTGTAGAAAATTATACAGGAACCAATACTTCGTTTTTCCATCGGGAATTATTAACGCAGAACCGGAACAGGTAACAAACAGGTTGCCATCCAAAGGCTCTTCATTGAAACTAATATACATGTAATAGCCGGGCTCGCTGGTATACTCATCGTTTTTACTAATTGTAAATTCCTGCATACACTTAATGTAAACAAATTTGGTTCCCAAACATATTTTTTACGGCATAATAATGGCTGCCATTTTTCATTTAACCATGGCATTATTGGAGGATCAATTGGAAGTAAAAAGGTCGACATTACCCGGTATTGGTAAAGGATTGTTTACAAAAAAATTTATTCCAAAAGATACGCGAATAGTGGAGTACAAAGGGAGGATTACTACATGGAAAGAACTATCCGGCAAAAATTTCAATCGCTACATATTTTATGTAAAGCGGGATCATGTTATCAATGCAGCACCTTATAAAAATGCTGTTGCCAGGTTTGCCAATGATGCAAAGGGTCTGATAAAAGTAAAAGGCCTTGAGAATAATTCAGCTTATGTGCAGTATGGACTTCGGATTTTCATCACTGCAACAAAGGACATTGCTGCAGGCAGTGAAATTTTAGTTGACTATGGTAAAGAATATTGGGACGTGGTTAGGTATAATAACAGGATTGATCGAAACAAAATTAAACGGAACAAACCTTAAACAAAACGGGCTGAAATAGCTTACTATAAATTCAAGAGTCTGCTAAAAAAAATAAATGCAGCTTAAAATTGCATCCATAAATTATGATAACCGTTTATAATTATTTTTTTTCTTTTTGCATCGCATATAGGTAAATCTTTAACTTTATTGTTCAAAAAATTTATTAAATAACGAAACCATTATTACAATGAAAAAATTAACAATCAGTCGATGCCTTATTTTAACAATGGCAGGAATGTTTTTGTCATCTATAATTTTGGCACAAGGCGATAAATCAAACCGTCCGAGTCCGCCGGCCACAGCAACCGGCAAAGTTGGTGGCGCAACTATTACTATTAACTATAGCAGCCCTGCGGTTAAAGGGAGAAAAATATGGGGCGAATTGGTTCCTTATGATAAAGTTTGGAGAGCCGGCGCCAATGAAGCGACTATATTTGCAACGGACAAGGATATTATGGTAGAAGGAAAACCGTTGAAAGCAGGAAAGTATAGTTTCTATGCAATTCCGGGTGAAAAAGAATGGACGTTCATTTTCAATTCGCAAACAGGCCAGTGGGGAATAAAGATGGATGGCTCAACCACAGAAGATCCTGCGAAAGATGTATTGCGTGTTAAGGTTAAACCGCAAAAATCTAAAACCATGAGTGAACGTTTAGCCTATACCGTCGATAAAAATGGTTTTGCACTTGTTTGGGAAAATGTGGAAGTACCTGTAATGGTAAAATGATTTTGAGGATATTTAAATTCACATAAGCTAAGCCTTTGCAGAGTGCAAAGGCTTTTTGTTTCTTTTTGAAGCTTGTTAATCCTTTCCGGATGCAAATATCTTTCTTGCACCTTTGATTTCAAATCATTTATTACAATGTCATTCTGTAAGACCTAAGCGGCTCCTGAATGTTTTAACTTTTTGGCAAATGGGGAGAAAATCGATCAGGCTAAGGCATTTATAATTAACAAAAAATCCTTCACAACGTTTCGCTTAGTTTTATCCACAACAATGGGATAAGTTTTTTATAATAACGAAAATTTCGATTAGTTTTGTACGACCTCCTTATCCCGATAGTCATTGGGATTTTCGCTGGTCAAAGTTGGATTAAAAATCTTAGAATTTTCCTGGCAGAAGGGTAGAATTGATGCAGTTGAAGTGTGCGACGCAACCGGAGCTGAATATGGATATGTTGCCCGCTGCATAATTATTTTTTTATAAGGGAAAGCATTTAAATCATTGAATATGGTCAAGTATATTTTTGTTACGGGCGGCGTTACCTCTTCACTGGGGAAAGGTATCATTGCAGCTTCTCTTGCCAAGTTGCTGCAGGCAAGAGGACTGCGGGTTACCATTCAAAAATTTGATCCATACATTAACGTGGATCCGGGAACCTTGAATCCCTACGAACATGGGGAGTGCTATGTAACTGAAGACGGCGCCGAAACGGATCTTGACCTTGGCCATTATGAACGTTTTTTGAATATTCATACTTCGCAGGCAAACAATGTAACGACCGGACGCATTTATCAAACAGTAATTACAAAAGAAAGAGAAGGAGCGTATCTTGGAAAAACGGTGCAGGTAATCCCTCATATCACAGACGAGATAAAACGAAGGATGACCGAGTTGGGCAAATCAGGAAATTATGATATCGTGATCACAGAGATCGGTGGTACTGTAGGTGATATTGAAAGCCTTCCTTATATTGAAGCCGTTCGTCAATTGCAGTGGGAATTGCCGGATGAGGATTTGCTTGTGGTTCATTTAACATTGGTTCCTTATTTAAAAGCTGCGAAAGAACTAAAGACAAAACCGACCCAGCACTCAGTTAAAATGTTAAGCGAAAGTGGTGTGTTTCCTGATGTGATCGTTTGTCGCACTGAGCAGCCCCTGAACCAGGAGATAAAAGGAAAAATAGCTTTGTTTTGTAATGTAAAAACCGAAGCGGTAATTGAAGCTGCCGATGCAAATACTATTTATGAGGTTCCGTTGGTAATGATGGATGAAAAACTTGACCTGATCGTTTTGAAAAAACTCCAGGTAAAAAATTATCATGATCCGGAGCTTTCAAAATGGAAAGAGTTTTTGAATAAATTGAAATATCCCAAAGCAAAAATTACTATTGGCCTCATTGGGAAATACGTTGAACTGCAGGATGCATACAAATCGATTCTTGAATCCTTTGTCCATGCCGGTGCTATGAATGAATGCAAGGTGCATGTGCAATACATCCATTCTGAATTTATCACTCCGGAGAATGTATCAGAAAAATTAAGTGGACTTGATGGATTGCTTGTTGCACCGGGTTTTGGCAATCGTGGCATTGAAGGAAAAATTACTGCTGTAAGATATGCAAGAGAAAAAGGTCTGCCTTTTTTCGGCATTTGTTTGGGTCTGCAGATGGCAGTGATTGAATTTGCGAGAAACGTTTTAGGGATTAAAGATGCTAACTCTACAGAAATGATTTCTGAAACAAATGATCCCGTAATTGACATGATGGAAGAACAAAAAAAGATAACGATGAAAGGTGGCACCATGCGGTTGGGGGCATATCCTTGTGATATTAAGGAAGGCTCCCTGGCACATAAAATTTATGGAAACCTTCATGTAAGAGAACGTCACCGGCATCGATATGAATTCAATAATCATTACTTAGATCAGTTTGAACAGCATGGAATGATCGCCAGTGGCGTTAATCCTGAGACGCATTTGGTCGAAATAATGGAATTACCCGATCATCCCTTTTTTATTGGAGTGCAATACCATCCTGAATTAAAAAGTACGGTGGAACGGCCGTCACCCCTCTTTGTACATTTTGTGAAGGCATCAAGGGAATTTCATGATAAACGGGATTCAATAAAAAATTCTTTACTTCAAAGTGAAATGATATAACAAAACATTTAAAAGTTCCAGGGTTCCAAATGTAGTTCACTAACTTTTGAAACCTGTGAACTATGAAACTTTGGAACTTTCTGTATCGTGCTCACCGATCAAAAAAACCAATTACCAGTAACAAGAAATCAGCAACCCATAACTCTTTAACTCTTAACTTGTAACTACCTATCTTTGCCCTTCTTAAAAAAGACGAATGAATTTTGACCGTAATACCATAACGGGCCTTTTGGTATTTGCCCTTTTGTTTTTTGGATACTTCTGGTGGACCAGCAAAGAGCAGGCTGCTTCCCGTAAAGAAAAGGCAAGGCAGGATTCAATAGCCAATGCAAACAAACCCAGGATCGATACGGCCGCGTTAAAAACTGAGTCAGCAAAAAATGACTCAATCGCAAAAATTAAATCGGGTGGTGCTTTTCAAAAGGCGGCAGTTGATTCAGAGAGGTTACTTGTCATCAATAATAATGTCCTTGAAATTACCTTTAGTACTAAAGGTGGTCAGCCAAAAAAAGTAGAGCTTAAAAAATTTAACGGCCTGGATACTACCCCTGTAAAACTTGCCAGTAGTGATTTTGACAAGATTGATTACGCAATAAACACTTCATCAAATTCAAGCACCTATATTTCTAACCTGAATTTTCACCTTGATACCGTACTTGAAAGAAGTGACAAAAGCCAGTTTATCGTTTACACATTGAAACCCGACAGTGCGGGACCTTCTGTTCACCACCAGTTTATTATCAGGCCGGACGATTATATGATAGATTTTACGGTTCAGATGGAAGGCGCTGATAAACTGCTTGCGCAAGGCAATCTGAATTTGACCTGGCAGTATAAAGCTGGTCAACAGGAATCAGATTTAAGTTTTGAAAGGCAAAATACCCAGGTTGGCTATATTGAAGATGGTGATTTTGATTATCATACTATTGGTCGCAAAAGCAGCCAGGATTTTGATAAACCAGTAAAATGGCTCGGGATCAGGCAACGATTTTTCAATACTTTCCTGGTAGCAAAAAATAATTTTTCATCAGGAAGAATAGAATGGATCATTCCTGCAGATACATCGAAAACAGTCATGCAATCCATTGCCAACCTGAGAATACAATTACCAGTTTCTACTTCTGTTTCTGTTCCATTCAACATTTTATACGGTCCTGCTGATTTTAAAATGCTGAAACAGCATGATATGAAATTTGAAAAGCTTATCAACCTGGGGCAGGGAGCTTATTCTTTTGTAAGACCAATAAACAGGTTCATTGTAATGCCTGTTTTTGATTTTATCAGGGATATCAGCGGCAGCAGTTTGGGGTTAGCAATTGCTTTACTTACTATCATAATTCGATTGGTGATTTCCCCCCTTACTTATACCAGTTATCTAAGCGGTGCCAAAATGAAAGTGTTGAGACCGGAAATTGCCAAGCTAAAGGAAAAATATGGAAGTGATCAGCAACAGATCAGTGTAGAGCAGATGAAACTTTTTCGAGAGGCTGGTGTAAACCCTCTGGGAGGTTGTATTCCGGCTCTGCTTCAAATCCCGATTTTCTTTGCTTTGTATAGTTTTTTTAGTTCAAGCATTGCTTTACGGGGCCAGAGTTTTTTATGGGCTCATGATCTTTCCGCTTCGGATGCTGTTATTAAATTTGGTGCTAACATTCCTTTAATTGGCGCTCATCTTAGCCTTTTCACAATTACTGCGGTTATAACCAGCTTTCTTATTTCTTTATATAGTATGAGCATGTCACCGGATCAGTCAAACCCCATGATGAAATACATGCCATACATTTTTCCTTTCTTTCTATTGTTTATATTTAATCGTCTTCCTTCGGCGTTAACCTGGTATTATACAGTTTCAAATCTTATCACACTTGGTCTTCAGTTTGTGATCCAGAATTATATAATCGACCACGATAAAATTTTAGCTAAAATTGAGCAGACCCGGAAAAAACCAAAGACAAAATCAAAATGGCAGGAGCGTATGGAGCAAATGCAGGAACAGCAAAAAAGAGTGAAAGAGGGACAACAAAAAAACAGGCGTTGATCTTTTACTTGCTGGTTCATTAAGCAACTAATTAACTAATTTGCTGCGTCTTCTTTAATGCCAATCATTATGTGATCCAAATATGAAGGGAAGATTTGCGATATTAAATGGCCTTATTTTATTTTCCTTTATTACCAGTTTTGCTCAAATAAATTTTTCTGAAGGAAGCATTGTTTATAATATTTCGGTAAATACAAATGACGCTAATCCTAAATTAGCAGATGGGTTTGACGGCGCTACAAATACGATTTATGTAAAGGGAAATTTAAGCCGCTCAGAGTTAGTGAGTGTATACGGAACTCAATCTACCATTACCGACGGAAAAACAGGAAATGTTACCGTGTTAAAAGAATACGGGGATAAAAAATATCTGATCAATATGACGCATGCCGATTGGGTTGAAGCTAACAAAAAATATGATAGCATAACATTTACTTATGAAAACGAGTTTAAAACGATTGCAGGTTATAAATGTCAAAAGGCCATTGGAAAATTAAAGGATGGGGAAAGCTTTACGGTTTACTTCACTAAAGAATTGATCCCGGAAAATGCCGATTTTCAATATAGCAACAGATCTCTTGCCGGCCTTGCTTTAGAATATGAATCAAACCTGGAGAAGAATAAGGTTACGTTTACTGCTGTAAAGATTAATTTTGATCCTGTTCCCGCTTCAAAATTTGATCTGCCCAAAACAGGATTCCGGGTAATGACTTACCAGGAGAGTAAAAGAGGAAATAAATAATCAGTGATTAATGGTGAAGCCCGCATTACAGGTAGTTATGTAGATTTTCTTTTTTAGAGGAACAATATACGTCGTGTTCCCTTTTTGATAAGTAAGAACAGTATTTAAATTGATATAAGGAGTGGACTTTTCAGTATTAATAACATGGTTTCCCCGGAAGTTATAATTTGATTTCAATGAGAAGTTACCGGGAGTAATTGTGAAATTTTGATCTGCAAGAAGTGAACGATTCCTTGAACTCTTACCTTTATCACCCAGTATAGCAAAAGAACTCACCGCTGAGACTGCCAGCAGAAAAACTGCCACACTTCTCCTCACAATTTTTAGTATGGTTGATTGGTTAATTGACATTCCCTACAAAATTAAAAACAAAAATAATCATAAATCCAACCCCTTGGCGCAGGTTTTAATATTTATTTAACGAGCAAATCTAAGAAATGTTACATAAACCAATGTTTTTTTTATTTTTAAATGGTAATTTTCCTAAACCTCTGTTCATGAAAGAAAATCCTTATCGGGAAAATAGGGAAGAATTAGACGAGCTTTTGAGGCAATATGATAATCTCAAAGCAGGGCGGGGTCATATTTTTTTAGACGAGGAAGCATTTGAAAAAATCATTGAATTTTATGACGAAAAAGAAGACCTCCAAAAAGCCCTTGAGGCTGCAGAATTTGGCTCCGAACAATATCCTTTCTCTTCTTCACTACTTATAAAAAAAGCAGATATTTTACTTTCTCTCAGGCACTACCAGGAGGCTTTAAAAGTTCTCGAGCAAGCTGAACTATTCGATAGTGGGGACATAAACCTTTACATTTTAAAAACGGATGTATGGTTAGCTTTAGATGAGCACGAAAAAGCGGTTCAGCTATTGGAAAAAGCTTTGCATTCATTTGAAGGTGAGGAAAGGATAGAATTATTATTTGAGCTTGCCGATGTGTATGATGATTATGAAGAATTTGATAAGGTGTTTGATTGCCTGAAACTTATCCTTGAGCAGGATCCAAATAATGAGGAAGGATTATATAAGATTTGTTTCTGGACCGATTTTACTGGTCGCGGCGAAGAAAGTATCCGCCTTCATCAAAAAATAATTGATGATTTTCCTTACAATGAACTGGCCTGGTTCAATCTTGCTGCTGCTTACCAGGGACTAAAACTTTATGAAAAGGCGATTGATGCTTATCAATACGCAATAACTATTGACGAAAAATTTGATTACGCTTACAGAAACATGGGTGACGCCTTTATTCGTTTGCGCAAATTCAAAGAAGCCATTGAAGCCTTGCAAAAGGTATTGGAGTTATCTAAACCTGAGGATGTAATTTTTGAAGCCATTGGTCATTGTTACGACAGGTTACATAATTATGCCCAGGCAAGATTTTATTATCGAAAGGCATCACACATGAATGCCGAGGACAGCAAGGTCTTTTATAAAATTGCCTGCACCTATTATAATGAAGGGCAATGGGCAAGCGCTATCAAACAATTGGAAAGCGCTTTGAAAATACATCGTTTTCAACCCGAATACAATTTGCTAATGGGTGAGTGTAAATTCCAGGTAGGTGCATTTAAAGAGGCTATTCAATTTCTTTCAAATGTTGTCAGGGTACGTCCAAAAAGCTCATCAGGATGGGAAGCGTTAATACGGTGTTTGTACAAGGCCAATTTTTTGGAAGAGGCAAAGGAACAGGCGTTGTCTGCTTTGCAGGTTACGCAAGGCAAACCATTATTCATGTTTTATCTCAGCAATATTTTATTTGCGATGAAAAAATCGAAGGAAGCTATTCAATATCTCGAAAGGGCCATGGAAAAAGCTCCCAAACTTTTAAAACGATTTGTTGAACTCAACCCTTCTATTTTGCAGAATCACCAGGTAGTGGATATGCTCGCAAAATTCAAACGTAACAAATCAATATAAAGGAACAAAATACAAGGCACAAGCTTGAAAGTTTAAAATCTTTTTCATTTATTAAAACTCTTGTGCCTGTACCTTGTTCCTTGTTTCTTATCACTTGTGCCTTCAATCTTCTTCCTTATTTTTGCGCCGCCCAAATAAACACTGTTGATGAATTTTAATCTATCACAAATCCCGGACAGGCATCAAAAGCCAAGAACTGCGGGTATTACTATGGTAATGGATAAAGGATTGAGCGTAAATGAAGCTCAGAATTTTTTAAGCGTTTCTCATCCGCATGTTGATATCGTAAAACTTGGCTTTGGAACTTCTTACGTCACTCCGAATCTTAAAGAAAAGCTTGAGGTTTATAGTTCTCACAATATACCTGTTTATTTTGGCGGTACTTTATTTGAAGCGTTTTTGATCCGTAACCAATTTGATGATTATATACAGGTTTGTAAAGATTTTGGCATTCGGTATATGGAGGTAAGTGATGGATCAATCACAATTCCTCATGCTGAAAAATGCGGATATATCGAAAAGCTTACAAAATACGGAACGGTTCTAAGCGAGGTAGGTAGTAAGGATGCTGAACATATCATCCCTCCTTATAAATGGATTGAATTGATGCGCGCTGAATTGAATGCCGGTGCTACTTATGTGATCGCTGAAGCAAGAGAGACGGGGAATGTTGGAATCTATCGTGGCTCAGGAGAAGTGAGAGAAGGATTGGTACAGGAGATCCTTACACAGATCCCTGAAGAGAAGATCATTTGGGAGGCTCCGCAGAAAGGTCAGCAACTTTACTTTATTGAATTATTGGGATGCAACGTAAATCTTGGCAATATTGCACCTTCAGAGGTATTGCCACTCGAATCCATGCGTATCGGTTTACGGGGTGACACTTTCACTTTATATTTGAATGAAAAACACTAATGCGGCTGTTTGGACTGATCGGTTATCCCCTGACACATTCTTTCTCCAAAAATTATTTTACTGAAAAGTTTAAGAAGGAAGGAATAGAAGACTGTTCCTACAAAAATTTTCAGTTAGCAACTATCAGCGATCTCCGCCGGGTCATTGAAGAGAATCCGAACCTGCAAGGTTTGAATGTAACAATACCTTATAAGGAATCGGTACTGCAATTTTTAAATGAAAGTAATGAATTGGTAAGGCAAACAGGAGCTTGCAATTGTATTAAGATTGAAAACAAAAGATTATTTGGATACAATACTGACGTTATAGGATTTGAAAGATCATTGCTTAGTAAACTTCAATCTCATCATACAAATGCATTGATCCTGGGAACAGGTGGTGCTGCGAAAGCAGCAGAATTTGTGTTGCATAAAAATGGTATTCAATATAAAAATGTTTCGCGCCAGCCTTCAACCCATAGTTTATCTTATGATCACGTAACCGAAGAAGCCATAAAAAAAAATACGCTGATCATTAATACGACCCCGGTAGGTATGTTTCCCCATACCAATGAAATTCCGCCATTACCTTATCATGCAATTACACCCAGACATTTTTTGTTTGATCTGATCTATAATCCCCCAAAAACTTTATTTCTGAGTAAAGGAGAGGAATATGGTGCTATTATTCAAAACGGCTATGATATGCTTATCTGCCAGGCAGAGGAAAGCTGGAAGATATGGAATAATGAATTTTTAGAATTCACCGCTTAATTTATTTCGGACATTACCAGGAATGGCCGCAATTTTTTTTGCTGAATAATCATAACAAACCATTCCGGTTTTTGCTATTGCGACCAGGATTTTTTTAGCGTTATTTTCCTTTTCAAGTTTATAATAAACTTCAAATGCAAATCTGGAAAATTCACCGGCGGTAACAGATAAAATAATTCTTTCACCATAAAATATCTCTGTTTTAAACTCAATTGCTACATCACTCATGATTAAGCCTAAGCCTCCAAAATCCAGTTCTCCATATCCAAAATATTGCAGGTATTGAACCCTTGCTTCATGAAGAATAGATAATATTGTATCGTTGCCAACATGATTGCCATAATTTAAATCGGTAATCCGTATCGGAATGATGGTTTCAAAAGAAAATTTTTCGGGCAGCTCAATTTTAATTCTCGTCATAAGGCTGGTTTGAGATAAAATTAGTGAATCAGTGTCTGGTGAACATAAGTTGAAAAAGATTACAGTTGGTGAGAAACAAAAAACCCTCTCCGGACAGAGAAGGTTTTTCATGGTGTTATTTTTAAAACCCTTTTTTATCTTCCGGGGGCAATTTAGAAATTACATAATCAGACTGCTCAGTCATACCGGTTTCTTTTTTCTTCGTCGCCAGCCCTTTCAGAAGCACCCCATTAATGAATGGATCGGTTTGATTCTTGAAAGCCTCCGGGATTGCATCCCTGAAGCTGACAATATCGTCGATACCTCTTTTGAAAATATCCATATTTTTTGCCTTGCCAAGAAACGCACCGATTGACTGCAATAAGGTAAATTTATTTTGAGATAATGGCATAGCTTCAAAATTTTTCAGGATCATGTCTGCAGAAGATTCATCACCCGATTCAATCATCACAGTAGTGATAACGGAAGAAAGTTTTCCTTTGGCTGGGAATGCGGACAAACGTTTTGCTTCACTTAATGCAGTTGCGCTGTCAATTTCCGATAAAGCTTCAAGAGCATTTCCTGAAACTGTGTAAGATGAATCATTAACCGCTGATTTAAATAGTGATTCATATTCAGGCTTTTTATAAGCAGCAAGCTTTGTTATGGCTCCGGCTTTTACAGTTCTTTTAGGATCATTTTTAGCAAGATTGGCAAGAATGGGTTCAACTTCTTTTCTTAAATTCTCATTTTTCATATCCAGGCGACTGATTGCAAAATTTCTCAGGCCTTCATATTTATCTTCCAATGCAGTTTGCAGGAAAGCAACTGCTTTTGGATCATCCTGGTGTTTGGATGCAAAATCGATCGCTTCTCTTCTGTCAAGGTAATCGGCCGCATATTTATACTGGTAAATGTATTCATCAAGTGTTTTGTTTTCTTTTTTGGTGCATAAAAGAATTTTATCGCCATCAAAATTTACGAGATCAGGTTTTGATGCTGCGGCAAAACTGAATGTATCTGCTTTATTTTGTACCCATACTTTATATCTTGTTTTGTTCGAACCACTACTGTACACATCGATAGCCACCGGCAGTTTAAAAACTTTATCACCAGGCTGAGTTTGATTTACGATTACCCGTATTTTTTTTGCGGCGTCATCGTAACTATAATTAATATCCAGGCTCGGGTTACCAGCTCCGTAGTACCACTGGTTCCAATACCAATTGAGATCTTTACCTGTTACTTCCTCAAATGCCAGTCGTAATTGTTGAGCTTCCGCAGATTTGAATTTATTGGTAGTAAGATAAAGATTCAAAGCCCTGAAAAATGCACTGTCGCCAACATAATTGCGCAGCATATGAAGTATGCGACCTCCTTTATTATAGCTTACTGCATCGAATACGTCCTCTTTGTCATTATAATAAAAACGTACGAGGTCTTTTTTACCGCTGTTACTTTGCAAATAGCCTTGCATATCATTAAAGTTTTGCTCATCACCCGCATCTTTACCATATTTATATTCACTCCATAATGTCTCGCTGTAATTCGCAAAAGATTCATTAAGGGTTATGTTACTCCAACTTTCTGTGGTCACATAGTCGCCAAACCATTGATGAAATAATTCATGAGCGATATCAGACTCCCAATTGTTTCCATCTGTTAATTCCCTGGCATCCTGTTGAGCAGCGTCTGAGTGTAAGGTAGCGGTGGTATTTTCCATAGCTCCGCTTACATAATCATGTCCGGTTATTTGCGAATATTTTACCCATGGATAATCTACTCCGGTAATCCTGGAATAGAAAGCCATCATCTCAGGCGTGAGTCCAAAGATCTTTCTTGCAACAGAAGCATACTCTTTATCTACATAGTAACTCACTTCTTTGCCTTTGTATGAATCTTTAATAATTGCATAATTTCCTGCTCCCATAAATAAAAGATAGGGGGCGTGGGGGAGATCCATTTTCCAGGTATCCGTTCTTGTACCATCGGTATTTTTCTTTTGATTTATTAGCTTTCCATTTGAAAGAGTTACAAATTTATCCGGTACCGTCATTGAAATTTCATCTGTCATTTTTTGATTAGGCTTATCGATAGTAGGCAGCCAAACGGAATTTGCTTCTGTTTCACCTTGCGTCCAGATCTCGGTGGGCTTATTTTTTTCCTCACCTGTTGGGTTAATAAAATATAAACCTCTCGCATCACTAATGGCAGCACTACCCCGCACTTGTACCTCGTTAGGTTTTGATGTGTAATCAATAAAAACAGTATACTGTTCACCTCCTTTGTAAGTTTTGTCAAGATGAATATTTAATTGCCAATTATCATAATCATATTTGAGTGGTGATTCCTTTCCATTCTTTATAATAGAAATTTTATGAATGTCCATTCCTTTTGCATCAAGTCTCAAGGAGTCTGTGGGATAAAAATGCGGCTGAAGAGTGATCCATGCCTGCCCATACATATAGGCTTTGTTAAAATCAAACCTGGCATTAAGTCTTGTATGAACAAGATCATTGATTTTTGTTGCTGTTTCTCTATAGTTTTTTTTCCAGCTTGTGTCGGTTTGTTTAGCGCCGGGCTGTGCCATTAGCACATAACCGGAAATAACAGATAACAGGTAAACAAATAGTTTCTTCATATATATATCAGGTTTAAGGAGCACAAAAATATAGTTATCGTGTTATTGCTAAAAAGAAAATTGATAGGTGGCGCGGTATTTAACAGCCTGTTATACTAATATTTGATATAAATTTGAAATGAAAATCAGTCTTTAATATGAAGCGAACCTTGCTGATTTGTTGCTTTGTTATTGTTGCATCTTTATTAAATGCGCAAAAAATTTATTTTATTTATTTACAGACAGAATCAGGGATTCCTTTTTTTATCCGTATGAATGATAAGCTTTATAGTTCTACTTCATCTGGTTATCTGATTCTTTCCAGGTTAATAGACAGTACCTATAATTTTAAACTTGGCTTTCCGGGAAAGGATATTGACCTTGATTTTACAACCACGCTTAATAAAAAGGATCATGGATATCTTATTAAAGATTTCGGAGAAAAGGGTTGGGGTTTGTTTGATTTACAATCATTGAGCGTACAAATGTCTACCTCCAATGTGAAAAGCTCCGCTCGATTAAATAGCGATTCAAATTCCAGGGTTAATGCGTTTACCGATATGCTTTCGAAAGCTACCGATGATCCTTCCCTGAAGCAAAATGCAGTCTTTGTTAAAGAGCAGGAAAAAAAACCTGCCGCTGTGCAGGCTCTTCAAAGAGAAGAAAAGAAACCTGATGTTACAGAAGCAGTAGTAAAGGATGAAAAAAAATCGGAGACAATTGTTCAGTCAAATAAGAAACCTGAAGAAGCGAAAACAAAATTCCCTGATATTATTAATGGACAAGACATCGATTCGGCGGAAAAAGGGCCCGTTGTTAAAACCGGTGAGGTTTATAAAAAATCAAACGTGACAAAAATATCAGGAATGACAACTGTTGAAGGATTTGAATCCGTATTCATAGATGAATATAAAAATGGGAGTAGAGACACAGTAAGAATATTGATTCCGGGTGAAATCAAGCCGATCATCTCAGAGGGAACAAAATCTGACTCAACAAAGGGCAATAAAAAATTTCTGGATGTTAATCCGGATACTATGTATGCCGTTAGCAAATCTCAGGCTGAAGCAAAAAAGGGAGAATCCAAAAAATTGTGGCCGTTTAATAAGAATAAAGCGGATGGTGCCGAAGTAAAAAAGTGTCAAATCATAGCCGGGAATGATGTTTTTTTAAAATTAAGAAGAAAGATGGCTGGCAGGACAAATGATGATGGAATGCTTGAGGAGGCAAAAAAATTTTTCAAAACCAAATGTTTTACGAGCGAGCAAATAAAGAATCTAAGTTCAATGTTTCTTTCCAATGCAGGGAAATATAATTTTTTCAATGTTGCATATAACTATGTGTCCGATAAAGATAATTTTTCTTCCCTTCAGTCGGAACTAAAAGATGAGTATTATATAAATCAGTTCAAGACTATGCTTCGAAACTAAAATACTATGTCCAGGTATTTTCTTGAAGTCGCATACAGAGGAACAAATTATAGCGGTTTCCAGGTTCAGCAGAATGCCAACACCATACAGGCGGAAATTGAAAAGGCTTTCGGGATTCTGCAAAGAGAAAAAATTACTTTAACGGGTTCATCACGTACTGATGCTGGAGTTCACGCGTTGCAAAATTTTTTTCATTTTGATTTTAAAGGTGAACTAATTCCCCACTTTGTGTATAAAATAAACGCGATTCTGCCGCCAGACATCGTTGTTCAAAAGTTTATTCCTGTCTCAATTGACTCACATTGCCGGTTTGATGTATTGAGTCGGGAATATAAATATTTTGTTTACAGGCAAAAGAATCCATTTTTGAAGGACAAAGCCTTTTACTTTCCTTATAAATTAAATATGGAATTGATTCAACAGGGAGCAGAAATAATAAAAACTCATATTGATTTTACTTCTTTTTCAAAAAGGAAAACACAAGCGAAGACTTTTATTTGCAAGATTATGGAAAGTCGCTGGGAAAGGGAAAAAGACTGTTTGGTTTTTTATATTAAGGCAGACAGGTTTTTACGGGGAATGGTAAGAGGGTTGGTAGCTACGATGTTGAACATGGGCCGCGGGAAAATTACAATACATGAATTTGAAAAAATAATTCAGGAAAGAGATTGTACAAAAGCAAATTTTGCTGCTCCTTCGCATGGTCTTTTTTTAATTCGGGTGAACTACCCGGAAGATTATTTTCAGCAATAATAAATCTCGTTTCTCTGGAAACATTTCAGGCGCAGGTTTGATAATTTTTGATAATTTGATTTTCAAAAAACATTTGTCTATAAATCTCATCTGCTTATCTTTGCGTCCCGCTTATAAAAACAAAGGGATAAGTTCTTCGAAATATTCATTTCAATAAATTTTGATAAATGATTGTCTGATGAATGTGAACAAAAATCATAGTAAAAATTTGCTGTGAAATCATCACATTGTATTTTTGCAGTCCGCGTCCTTAAATTTTTTTTCTAGTTCTCTTAAAGAAATTGAAAATCAGCTAAAATCTTTCAAAAAGTTTTGGTTGAGAATTATATGGCACGTACCTTTGCACTCCCGTAAAAATGGGTGGCAAAATAAGCCAAAAGATCTTTGAAAGTTGGGAAACAACAGCACGTCCTGGTTTTAACCAGGACATAGGTAAGTCAAGCGAAATAAATTCGATTTGACAAGTTAATTCTTTGAATTAATAATGTCAGTATCAAACAACATTTACAATGGAGAGTTTGATCCTGGCTCAGGATGAACGCTAGCGGCAGGCTTAATACATGCAAGTCGTGGGGCAGCAGGTCCCGAGCAATCGGGATGCTGGCGACCGGCAAACGGGTGCGGAACACGTACACAACCTTCCTTTAAGTGGGGAATAGCCCGGGGAAACCCGGATTAATACCCCGTAATATAATGAGGTGGCATCACTTTATTATTATAGCTCCGGCGCTTGAAGATGGGTGTGCGACTGATTAGGCAGTTGGCGGGGTAACGGCCCACCAAACCTACGATCAGTAACTGGTGTGAGAGCACGACCAGTCACACGGGCACTGAGACACGGGCCCGACTCCTACGGGAGGCAGCAGTAAGGAATATTGGTCAATGGACGCAAGTCTGAACCAGCCATGCCGCGTGGAGGATGAAGGTCCTCTGGATTGTAAACTTCTTTTATCTGGGAAGAAACCCACGAATTCTTTTGTGGTTGACGGTACCAGATGAATAAGCACCGGCTAACTCCGTGCCAGCAGCCGCGGTAATACGGAGGGTGCAAGCGTTATCCGGATTCACTGGGTTTAAAGGGTGCGTAGGTGGGTTAGTAAGTCAGTGGTGAAATCTCCAGGCTTAACTTGGAAACTGCCATTGATACTATTAATCTTGAATACCGTGGAGGTCAGCGGAATATGTCATGTAGCGGTGAAATGCTTAGATATGACATAGAACACCAATTGCGAAGGCAGCTGGCTACACGAATATTGACACTGATGCACGAAAGCGTGGGGATCAAACAGGATTAGATACCCTGGTAGTCCACGCCCTAAACGATGGATACTCGACATACGCGATATACTGTGTGTGTCTGAGCGAAAGCATTAAGTATCCCACCTGGGAAGTACGATCGCAAGATTGAAACTCAAAGGAATTGGCGGGGGTCCGCACAAGCGGTGGAGCATGTGGTTTAATTCGATGATACGCGAGGAACCTTACCTGGGCTAGAATGCAGAGTGACCGGGGGTGAAAGCTCTCTTTGTAGCAATACACACTTTGTAAGGTGCTGCATGGCTGTCGTCAGCTCGTGCCGTGAGGTGTTGGGTTAAGTCCCGCAACGAGCGCAACCCCCATCACTAGTTGCCATCAGGTAACGCTGGGAACTCTAGTGAAACTGCCGTCGTAAGACGTGAGGAAGGAGGGGATGATGTCAAGTCATCATGGCCTTTATGCCCAGGGCTACACACGTGCTACAATGGGGCGTACAAAGAGCAGCAACACGGTGACGTGAAGCTAATCTCAAAAAACGTCTCTCAGTTCAGATTGAAGTCTGCAACTCGACTTCATGAAGCTGGAATCGCTAGTAATCGTATATCAGCAACGATACGGTGAATACGTTCCCGGACCTTGCACACACCGCCCGTCAAGCCATGGAAGCCGGGTGTACCTAAAGTCGGTAACCGTAAGGAGCCGCCTAGGGTAAAACTGGTGACTGGGGCTAAGTCGTAACAAGGTAGCCGTATCGGAAGGTGCGGCTGGAATACCTCCTTTTTAGAGCTGTAACTTACAGCTTTTGTTTCCCTCAACTTTCAATTTTTTATGTCCAGTTCTTTTATAAACAGTATCCCGTAACAAGGGGCTACAGTATAGATCCGTAGCTCAGCCTGGTTAGAGCACTACACTGATAATGTAGGGGTCAGCAGTTCAAATCTGCTCGGGTCTACTAATATAAGTCGATAGCCATTAGTTGTGAGTCGATAGTCTGTTATCGCTCCAGACTCTGAACTACAGACTCCAGACTAAAAATTTGGGGGATTAGCTCAGCTGGCTAGAGCATTAGCTTTGCAAGCTAAGGGTCATCGGTTCGATTCCGATATCCTCCACGTATGAGTTCTTTAAGTATTGATGTCGACAACAGGTCTGAAGATTCGCAATCTTAACATCAACAATCAATTTGCATTTTGAATTTTCATTTTGCGTTTGAAAAGTTCTTTGACATATTGGGAAAATAAATGTTAGACGAGTATCTAATAATTTATCGATCACATTTTTTAGAACACACCATTTTTTGGTTGGTCTGAAGTTGATGTGGTCGGGTAACAACTACAAGAATAACAAATTCTAGTTTCTAATTTTTTTAAAGCAACTAAGGGCACATGGTGGATGCCTTGGGTCTGAGAGGCGACGAAGGACGTGGTAAGCTGCGATAAGCCAGGGGGAGCTGCACACAAGCATTATATCCCTGGATCTCCGAATGGGACAACCCATCACGCTGAAGGCGTGATACTCGAAAGAGAGCCAACCCCGAGAACTGAAACATCTAAGTACCGGGAGGAAAAGAAAATAATAATGATTCCCTGAGTAGTGGCGAGCGAAAAGGGAAGAGCCTAAACTTGTGCGGCGTGCCGCGCGAGGGTTGTAGGACCACATTTAGAAATCATCATCAAGTTGAATCTTCTGGAAAGTTGAGCCATAGCGGGTGATAGCCCCGTAAGCAAAAATTGATGAGGACGAGTGGTATCCTGAGTAAAGCGGGACCGGAGGAATCCTGCTCGAATCTGCCAGCACCATCTGGTAAGGCTAAATACTCCTCAGACACCGATAGTGAACCAGTACCGTAAGGGAAAGGTGAAAAGCACCCTAAACAAGGGAGTGAAATAGTACCTGAAACCGTGTGCCTACAAGCGGTCGGAGGTGAAACTATTCTTCGGAATAGTAGTAGCTGACGGCGTGCCTTTTGCATAATGAGCCTACGAGTTGCTCCTCACTGGCGAGGTTAAGTTCTTAAGTAACGGAGCCGTAGCGAAAGCGAGTCCAAATAGGGCGTTTAGTCAGTGGGGGCAGACGCGAAACTTTGTGATCTATCCATGGGCAGGTTGAAGGTGTGGTAACACACACTGGAGGACCGAACCCATTAACGTTGAAAAGTTCTGGGATGACCTGTGGATAGGGGTGAAAGGCCAATCAAACTGAGAGATAGCTCGTTCTCCCCGAAATGTTTTTAGGAACAGCCTCGGATTTAGAAGTATGTTAGAGGTAGAGCTACTGATTGGGCTAGGGGGCTTCACCGCCTACCAAACCCTGACAAACTCCGAATGCTAACATATATCTCCGGGAGTGAGGCTGCGGGTGCTAAGATCCGTGGCCGAGAGGGAAATAACCCAGAATAGCAGCTAAGGTCCCTAATACGTAGTTAAGTTGATCAAACGAGGTAGGGCTTCTATAACAGCCAGGATGTTTGCTTGGAAGCAGCCATCCATTTAAAGAGTGCGTAACAGCTCACTGGTCGAGAGGCCCCGCACGGAAAATAATCGGGCATTAAACTACGAACCGAAGCTCTATGATGCACCAAGAGGTGTATTCGGTAGGGGAGCATTGAAACTGCATTGAAGGTGTACGGTGACGTATGCTGGAGCGGTTTCAAAAGAAAATGTAGGCATAAGTAACGATAAATGGAGTGAAAAACTCCATCGCCGAAAGTCTAAGGGTTCCTGATCAACGTTAATCGGATCAGGGTTAGTCGGGTCCTTAGGAAAACCCGAAAGGGGTATCTGATGGAAAGCAGTTTAATATTACTGCGCCTGCTATACAATGAAAGGGACGAAGAACCGTGGTGGCTACGTACTGACGGATATGTACGTTGAGCCCAGCCTTCGGGCAAAGCGAAGTCATAAAAGTTCTTCCAAGAAAAGCGAGTATAGCAGCCCGTACCGCAAACCGACACAGGTAGACGGGATGAATATTCTAAGGCGCTCGGGTGAGCCGTGGAGAAGGAACTAGGCAAATTGACGCTGTAACTTCGGGATAAAGCGTACCCACTTTGGTGGGTCTCAGTAAATTGGTTCAACCAACTGTTTAACAAAAACACAGGGCTCTGCAAAATCGAAAGATGAAGTATAGGGCCTGATACCTGCCCGGTGCTGGAAGGTTAAGGAAGGGTGTCCGCCGCAAGGCAAAGCTCCTGACTGAAGCCCCAGTAAACGGCGGCCGTAACTATAACGGTCCTAAGGTAGCGAAATTCCTTGTCGGGTAAGTTCCGACCTGCACGAATGGTCTAATGAGTTGAACACTGTCTCCTCCACGAGCCCGGTGAAATTGTAGTATCGGTGAAGATGCCGGTTACCCGCCACGGGACGGAAAGACCCCGTGAACCTTCACTACAACTTTGCATTGATTTTGAGTAAACGATGTGTAGCATAGTTGGGACGCTTTGAAGCTTTGGCGCTAGCCAGGGTGGAGCGGTCGTTGAAATACCAACCTTCGTTTCCTTAGAGTCTAACCCCTTACGGGGGACATTGCATGGTGGGTAGTTTGACTGGGGTGGTCGCCTCCTAAAGAGTAACGGAGGCTTGCAAAGGTACCCTCAGTACGGTTGGTAATCGTACGAAGAGCGCATTAGTATAAGGGTGCTTGACTGTGAGGCACACAAGCCGAGCAGGGACGAAAGTCGGCTAAAGTGATCCGGCGGTTCTGTGTGGAAGGGCCGTCGCTCAAAGGATAAAAGGTACTCCGGGGATAACAGGCTGATCTCCCCCAAGAGCTCATATCGACGGGGAGGTTTGGCACCTCGATGTCGGTTCGTCACATCCTGGGGCTGGAGAAGGTCCCAAGGGTTCGGCTGTTCGCCGATTAAAGTGGCACGTGAACTGGGTTCAGAACGTCGCAAGACAGTTCGGTCCCTATCTGTGGTGGGCGTCAGGAGATTGCGAGGACATGACCTTAGTACGAGAGGACCGGGTCGTACGTACCTCTGGTGTATCAGTTGTGCCGCCAGGTGCAATGCTGAGTAGCTATGTACGGACAGGATAAACGCTGAAAGCATCTAAGCGTGAAACCTTCCTCAAGATGAGTCTCCTTTTAAGGGCCGTCAAAGACTATGACGTTGATAGGCTACAGGTGTAAAGATGGTAACATCAAAGCCGAGTAGTACTAATTGCCCGTACGCTTTAATTTTTTTTTATTCAGATACTGGTCTAACATACCAATATGTTAATTTATTAAACCCGAATTCTAAAATTCGAATTTCGAATTTATGGCTTCGGAGTTAACTCTTTATGGTGGTTTTTCCGAGGGTGTTCACCTCTTCCCATACCGAACAGAGAAGTTAAGCCCCTCATGGCCGATGGTACTGCACCACAATGCGGGAGAGTAGGTAGCTGCCATATTTATTCAAGCCTTTCAGGAAACTGGAAGGCTTTTTGTTTTATACTACATAATGCTGGGTTGGGTTATTGCTGAAACAGATAACAATTAATCGCTCAGGATATGAAATTTAAGACGATCCTTGCTATCACTGTTATATTTTTAACCGGTTGCAAATCAAAAATTGCAATGGACTATAATGATATGATTGCAGCAAAACAAAAAAGCCTGGGAGAGAGTATGGATGATGCGGAGCCAAATTTGAAAAATTATTTTGCATCTTATCAATACGATAGCATTGCCAGTACCAGCAGCAAAATGGAAACAAAAATAGATTCCATCGTTAATGAAATTAAAATTAAACCTGCACCCGGGGTAAAACAAGGAGAAAATTTTAAGAAAGCCGCACTACATTATTTTGATTACATGAAGAGTATTTATACCAGCTATAAAAATTATGGATTACAAACTACTCCGGAAGGCAGACAAATCCAACTGCAAATAATGTCGATGGTTATCAGGCAGGAAGACAAAATGATTGCTGATATGCAGCAAGCACAAAGAATATTTGCGAAAGACAACGGTTTTAAAATTCACTCGGAAAAAAAAAGAGAAAGTAATTCATTAACTGCGAATCCACCTAGTTAATAACCCGATAGACAGGGTATCTTAAATGATCAGGTTCGAAATAAGGAGAATTCTGATAAACAAAATTCAATTGCGCATCGGCGTTTTTTGCAAATACACTGTCAGTACTGCTGCGCTGATCCAGTTTTGTTTTAATCTCCGGATGATTTTTTAAATAATCAGCCGCAATATCCTCAAACGCGTAGTTCGAAAACCCTTCTTTCTGACCAAGAACTGCGTCAAAAAAATTCCAGGCAAAGTAAGAATCTTCTGCCTGCGGCTCAAGTGTTTCTATCAAAAAACGATTGGCTGTTTGATTCATCGGAATATACCAATCACCTCTACTGAAATTCATTTTTTGCCTTGTTATACTGATCTGCACATTGCTATTCAAATGGTGCATTTCATATTGTCGTGGTAAAGTTTTGTAATCATCGATGTGGTATACTTCAACTTCAATGGCGGTATCGTTTTTTAATTTTTGCATTTGAACATTATTTAACTTCAACAAATCGATTACCTTCCACCATCCCTGAGGAATAATATATGCGATTGGTTTTTTGATGAACATTTTCGGTGGATAGTAGTTAAAAATCTTTACTTGTTTTTCAAAAGGTTTTGTTCTGTCATAATATAATGCTGGCAACCCTGAAACCGCACTTATCTTATGACCTGCTTCATAACCTTTGTAAGTAATTTCTTTCCAGCCTGAACGATCCAATTGCCAGCTCACGGGAAATTCTGTTTGTTTTTTTACGGATTGTTTCGCTTGCTCTCTTAAGTCTTTTATTTTATTGCTATTTTTTGAGGTGAATTCAATGAAGCATTGCATTAATGCATAGGCAGATCTTACTCTTTGTTCATAAGATTTGAGCATATGAGTTTCCGGAATAAATGCAAACGTATGCCAGAGTGCAGCATAACCACTGCTGTATCTTGGACTATCCCAATATTCCGGCCAGCCATTTTCAGGAGTATCACCAAAGGAATTGACATAAGGAACAAGATCATAATTTTTTTCTTTCATCAAACTATATAATGCCGGTTCAAATTCTTTATCCAGATATTCTCCCATCACACCACCCAGTTTATTGTGCTGAGATGTTAGCAAGGTCATGATGTGCTGGTAATCCGCACCATCGCTAACATGATTGTCAACAAAAATATCCGGATCAGTTAAATGAAAGATTTCTGCAAAGGCCATTGATTCTTTTGCATCACATTTAATAAAATCACGGTTAAGGTCAAGATTTTGCGAGTTTCCCCTGAAACCTTTTTCCAAAGGTCCATTTTGGTCTATTCTGTAATTAGAACTGCGATTCAAACAACCTCCGATATTGTAAATCGGAATAATTGCAAGAACTATGTTTTCTGGCAAATGATAATCATTTGAATTGTGTCTTATTCTCCCGCCTCTTTTCCTAACATCATTTGTAAAGAAATCACTAATATCCCTTGCAAGCAACATGCATGCATCAATACCATCGGGTTCTCCGGGATGAATGCCGTTGTTAATTAGAATAACTCTTTTATTTTTTTTATGAATGCTTTCAAAATTATAATCGCCATCATTTGAGACAACAACAAGGTTTAAAGGAAATCCGGCATCTGTCATTCCCATGGTCAGCATTTTTACATAAGGTGATTGCTGATCCAGTTTCTTCCACCAGTTAATGATCTCATAATAACCCGGACTTTCTTTGCCATTGGTTTGTTCAAATTTGGTTGTTATAGTTTGGCAAAAAGTGAATTGAGTTAATAAGATAAGAAACCCCGTGAAAAGTTTTTTCATATTATTCAATTGAAGGATAAAAATACGTTTGTATAAAATAAAAAAGGCACCCCGGATAAGAGATGCCTTTTAGAATTTATGGTGCAGTTTTATTTTGTCTTAGCTTTTTTTGCCAGCTTACTTTTCAGGTTAGCTGCTTTGTTTTTGTGGATAATGCCACGTCTAGCTAATTTATCAATCATGCTTATCACTCCAGGTAATTTATCCGAGGCTTCTTTGCCTGTCACCGTCCTCAAATCACGAATAGCATTACGTGTTGTTTTGCCATAAAATTTATTTCTTTCACGACGTTTAGTAGCCTGGCGAACATCTTTTTTTGTGGCGCTATGATTAGCCATAGTTTGAAATTTATCCGAAGATTAATTGCCTTTGAGGCAATGTTCGGAGGACGGCAAAGGTAAGCGTCACAAGATTATTTGCCAAATAAGAAGGAGAATTTTTAGCAATTTTAAATGGCTATGCTCACCTTTAAAATGTCTTCGGGAAAAGCTTAATCTGTTTAGTTTAACTTTAGACAGATATCATTTTAAACAAAGGCAGCATGTTATCGTTTTCTGTCAGCGGTAATTATACAGATCTCTATGAACTGACAATGGGTGAAACCTTTTTTTTAGAAGGGAGGGAAAATGATATTGCCTGTTTTGATTATTTTTTTCGAAAAGTTCCTGACAAAGGAGGCTACGTGGTCTTTGCCGGTCTGCATGACCTTTTGGACGTACTTAAAGATCTGCATTTTACTGATGACGATATTCATTTTTTGAGACAGTTGGAATTTCATGAATCTTTTATTGATTACCTGAAAAATTTTCGATTTAGTTGTGATATCTACGCCTGTCGGGAAGGGGAAATAATATTTCCGAATTGCCCGATCGTGCGTGTGGAAGGAAATATTATTGAAGCACAACTTATAGAAACCCTGCTTTTAAATATCCTGAATTTTGAATCTCTTATTGCCACGAAAGCTTCAAGAATAAAATATGTAGCAGGGAAGAGTATCTTAAGTGATTTTGGTTTGCGAAGGGCACAAGGCCTGGGAGGTATCATGGCAACAAAAGCTTCAATAATCGGTGGATTTCAATCTACAAGTAATGTTTATGCAGCACAACTTTATGGACTTAAAGCTGTAGGAACAATGGCCCATTCTTTTATTGAGAGTTATGATGATGAGTTGGAAGCCTTCAGGCGTTTCGCAAAATCACGTCCTCATGATTGCATATTTCTAGTCGATACCTATGATACATTGAAAAGCGGTGTGCCCAATGCAATTGTTGTCGCAAAGGAAATGGAGGAACGGGGTCATAAAGCGGAAGGGATCAGACTGGATAGTGGTGACCTTGCTTATCTTTCCCGGATAGCACGTAATATGCTTGATGAAGCAGGGTTATATTACATGAAGATTGTTGTCTCAAATCAGCTTGACGAATATGTTATAAAAAGTTTGAAGGAGCAACAGGCACCGATTGATATTTTCGGAATCGGAACAAGATTGGCGACAGGCCAGCCTGATGCTGCACTTGATGGCGTTTATAAACTTTCCATGGCAGCAAACAAACCGCGTTTAAAATTATCTGAGTCTTTAGAGAAAATAACGTTGCCGGGTATAAAACAAGTGATGAGAATAATTGGTAAAAATGAAATGTTTTATGGAGCCGATGTTGTAGCGCTATTGGAGGAAGAAAAAGGAACCGCCCGGATGTTTCATCCTTTTGATTCAGAAAAATCTCTCGATTTAAAAAGCTTTCAACAGCAACCTTTGCTGCAAAAGATAATGAGTAAGGGCAAAAAATTGGTATCGGAACCGTCGTTAAACGAAATCGCTGATTATGTACAAAAACGATTAGCGCTTTTGCCTATAGAATATAAGCGTTTTGAAAACCCTCACATTTATAAAATAGGGATCAGCAGAAAATTAATGAAGTTGAGAGATGATCTAAGACATGAATATAAAACAGTAAGGGAATGAAAGCACTTGTATTAGTCGATATTCAAAATGATTTTTTACCTGGCGGAGCCTTAGCCGTTCCAAAAGGTGACGAAATTATTCCTGTTGCAAACAAACTTCAAAATTATTTTGAACTTATTATTGCTACCCAGGACTGGCATCCGCAAAACCATAAAAGTTTTGCATCAAATCATGAGGGGAAACACCCTTTTGAAATAATCGATCTGAATGGTTTGAAACAAACACTTTGGCCGGATCACTGCGTACAGGGAAGTTTGGGTGCAAATTTTCCAGACGAGCTCTTTATGGATAAAGTTGAAACAATTTTCAGGAAAGGAACTAATCCCGAAATAGACAGCTACAGCGGATTTTATGATAACGGTCATCAAAAATCAACCGGCCTCGCAGATTATCTGCGTGGAAGGAAGATAGATTCGATATATCTTACCGGCTTAGCAGGTGAGATCTGTGTTTTCTTTACGGGTTTAGATAGTTTGAAAGAAGGATTTGAAACTTATATAGTTGAAGATGCAGTACGTCCATTAAAAGAGGAAGATTTTAAAAAAACAAACAAGACATTTAAAGAACAAGGCGGAAAACTCATAGAAAGTGCAGACATTATTAATGAGTTTCCCCATCTTGATTAACCTGGAATATTCTTTTTTGCGATTAAAATAATTGCTTCAATAGAACTTTTTACATCTTCATCAGAAGTAGCCCATGAACTTACGCTAATGCGCATAGCGGTTTTACCTTGCCAGACAGTTCCTCCGCACCAGCAGGTTCCATCTTCCTGCACTGCTTTTATTATTTTCAACGTCGTGTCTGCATTTCCAAAACTTACCAGCACCTGGTTTAATACAACTTCATTTAAAATTGAATAACCCGCTTCTTTTAATTTATATGCAAATTGTCTTGCATAAAAACAATTTCGTTCAATTAATTCAGCCAATCCTTTTCTCCCCAGGTATTTTAATGCAGCCCACACAGATACTCCGCGTGCCTCTCGTGACATTTCAGGAGCATATTGAAACGGCTCACGCATATTTGTAGTCGGCAAATAAGAAGCACTTGCAGACATTGCCTTTACCAATGAATCCTTATTTTTTACAAACACCAATCCGCAATCGTAAGGTACATTCAACCATTTATGAGCATCGGTAGCCCATGAATCAGCTTTTTCAATGCCTTTTACAAGATGTTTCAATTTGGGTGATGCAGCCGCCCATAAACCGAAAGCAGCATCAACGTGCACCCATATATTTTTATCAGGAAAGCGATCACAAATACGGTCAATATTGTCAAAAGCACCAGTGTTTACATTACCGGCCTGGGCACAAATTATTGCAGAACCAACGATGGCAGGAATTTTTTCAATCATCATTCTGCCCTGGTCATCTGCGGGAATACGAATGATTCTTTCTCTGCCAAGGCCTGCAAGATTCAATGCTTTCAACAGACTTACATGTACCTCGTCCCCCGTAATTACCGTTATTTCAGGAGCGTGAAATAATCCTTTAGCTTCTACGTCCCAACCTTCATTTTTTAAAATAAAATGTCTTGCCGAAACCAGTGCAGAGAAATTAGCCATCGTAGCCCCGGTAACAAATCCAACGCCACAGCTTTCCGGTAACCCTAAAATTGAAAGTAACCACTGTGCGCTGATATCTTCCAGCGTAACCGCAGCAGGAGATTGCACAGAAAGACCCGAGTTTTGATCCCACACCGTCGCAAAAAGTTTTGCGAATAATGCGGCAGGTAAAGAACCCCCGGTAACAAAACCAAAATATCTGCCTCCCGATGACCTCACTGTAGCCGGCGAACCTATTTCATCCAGAGCTGCTAATACTTGTTCCGGTTGTAAACTTTCTTCCTGTAAAGGAATATTTAATTGCTGCAGTGCATCAATGGATGCTTGGGAAGGATAAACGGGATTTTTATTGTTCCCGGCTAAATACTCTTTCGCTCTTTTAGTAAAGTCATCAAACATATCCATATTGGAGAAATATTTTTCTAAAGTATGAATTAAATGAAATTAACTATTCAACTTATTATGAATGGCTGGTTTATACATTCACCCGGACATAAAGCCATTTGAATCTTAAGATTATTAATTTTATCCGCTAAAGAAATTATAGTTCACAGGATTGAAGAAAAAACAAAAGGAAATGACCCCAGGAAAAAGAAAACCTCAAAATATCGAAGATTACATTGAAGCGGCTCCACAGGAAACCCATGAGAAGTTATATCAAATACATGCCTGTATCCGCGCTGCTACTCCCGGTGCAAAAGAAAGTCTTAAATGGGGAATGCCTGCTTATTCTTACAAAAGAATACTGGTTACGTTTGCTGTGTTCAAAAATCATATCGGTTTTTATCCTACTCCTTCAGCAATAAATGCTTTTGCAAAAAGTCTTTCAAAATTTAAAACTGCCAGTGGATCGGTACAGTTTCCTTTGAAGAATCCATTGCCTTTAGCTTTAATCAGTAAGATCACTAAGTTCCGTGTTAAAGAAAGTTTGGAAGAAGATATAAAATGGAGAACAAGCAAAGGCAGTTAATTTGTTGAGGAAACAAAAAAAGGAATCGCTCGTAATTCCTTTTTTATTGATTAGAAAATTCAAAACTGAATCAACTTGCTGCTTGTTTTTTTGCCAAACAAATTGCCTAAGCCCATTTTTTTGTCTAAAAATTCTCTTCCTTTTACTTTCAAATTATTTTTTTGTTCAGCGGACATTTTTGAATACTTATATATGCCATAGGTTGCAACCGCTGCAACGATTAAGCTTAATGTTCTTTGCATAACTGATATTTTTATTTTAAATAGGTCTATTAATACGATCAAAATATCATGCCATAATTGCTCATCGATGATGATGCAAACATGCCGCAGAAAAAGTTAATCTTTATTTTGCCCGGGCTTTGCCACTCTCAGGAATTTGAAATCATCGAGCTCAGTGCCTCCCCGTTTATTAATAGCCACTTGCCCTTTTGAGTCCCGCTTTACTTTGTATGAGAAGATGTTTGTAGAATAGTATTTATAGTCCACTATTTTTATATACCCTGCTTTCAGGACGGGAAGGTCGTTGTCGCTGATTATTCTTCCATAACAAAACAGTAATGTTTTATCCCCCGGCATTTTTTTTATCTTCTCTCTTTCTTCATCAGTTAACTTAAGTTGCACCAGCATACGAAAATCGCCCTCACCCTCGGGAGAGACAAACACCACTTCATCTTGTACACTGTAATCCTCAATGTAATCCCAATATTTTTGTTCGAGAGTAAAAAGTACGGCAGAGATATCATTGCTATCCTGTATCACTACATCTTTTACAATTCCGATCCAGTGGATCGGTGTATCAATATAGGCACCCGAATCTTTTTTTACATCTGATGGAAAAATAGATTTTACAGATGCTTCCATGAATGGTTTTTCCGATTTGTCTGGCCTGTATGGATTAGACTGCATTATCCCTTTGAACTTTTTGAAACCGGAGGAATGAAAAATAGTTTCATATTGCGCCTTTACTAATATGCTTAATGCAATAAATACAAGGCTTGTAATGATTTGTTTCATAAAAAAAGATTATTCTTTTCCAAAATAATAAAATAAATAGAATCCAAATATTTCGCGTATGATGAATCAACATTTCTGAAGAGTCCGGAGATGTGACTAAAAAGTTCTTGCTTCAAAAAGTCGCTGTAAGAATTAATTTTTCATTCTTTCTTTTACATGATCAGAAAGCCTCAGCGTTAAAGCCACCAAAGTCAAAGTTGGATTGGGAGCTGCTGCTGTTACATAGCAGGATGCTCCCGCTACAAACAAATTATTTATGCCGTGAACCTGGCAATTCGCATTTACAACTCCCTGCTTCGGATCGTTACCCATGCGGGTAGTACCCATATGATGCCATCCGCCCCCGGTAAACTGTGGCCAGGATACATCTTTTTCATCTCTCAAATAATCCATCATTTTCACACGGCCGATACCGCTTTTTCCTATTTGTTGGCCAAACAATTCATGTATTTTACGAATGCTTCTTTTCTCAAATGGAGTTAATTCCCAATGAAGAATGGATTTTGGCATACCCAATGCATCCTGTTCTGTATCTAAAATGATCCTTGAATCCGGATTTGGAGCTTGCTCTATCCGTGTAAAAAGTTCATAAGCCCTCTGATCATCTTTTGAGGGATCATATTCTTTATCCGCTTTGGCAAAATTGCCGAAAAGGTTGTCAGCGCTTTTGCGTGGGTCTTTGTTATCCCAGAGGTTGATCATAGGCGTCATATTTTTTGCAAGAGCCATTGAAGTCAAAGAAATGGTTCCGTTCAAAATTTTATGTTCAGCTTGTTTTTGCTCTGAAATAGCAAGCTCAGCTCTTGCCTTGGTAACGCCAAAATTTAGCGTGTACAATTTCATCAAAAAAGGTTTTTCTAACCGGAGCTCGCCCGATTTTATTTCCAAATGCTCCATGAAAAATCGTCCTACCAAATCGTTCTGATTGCCCAAACCCTGAGGCATTTGTTTATTGGATGCCAGCAGTATCCTTGCATTTTGAATGGAACAACAAGCCAGTATAAAAAATTTTGCTCTTACAATATGTTTCTTTCCTGCGTAATTTTTTATTGTAACTTCTTTGATCGAGGAAAAATTTTCTTCAGCAGTTATTTCTGTAACATTAGCGTATGTATAAAGATGAATGTTTTTTGCATTTACGATGGCGCTTCTGTATTTATCGCCAAAGCGGGTTGGTGGACTAAACTGCCAAATTTTATTCCATACTACTGTTTCATCGATAGGCAACGGTTGCATTGCAGGGTCCTGCTTCTGCCAATAATCAACTCCGTATTCGTAGGGACCTAATTCCAAAACTTTGTGTGCCCGTTTGTAAAAGGTATCCAGATCACTTCTCTGTATAGGCCATCCACTGTGAGGCACCCAATTTCTTTTTTTAAAATCTATCGGATCGAAAGTGGAACAGAAACCCGCCCAGTGCCCCGTTGTACCACCAAAGTAATGAAGCCTGCTCGATTGCAGCGGATAATAATGTTGCCCGGTTGTTTTGCCATCATACAGTTGCTGCACTTTCTCATCATAATCAAATCCGCCGCCTTCTAAAAGAATTACTTTGTATGGAGTATTGATCCAATCGAGAGCTATGCTGATGCCAGCTGCGCCAGCGCCAATAATGCAAATATCTCCCTGTATTAAAGAATTATTATCAAGTTCCTTTGCATCAATATGCATATGAATTATTTTTCGGTCAATGAAAATAAAGCGCACTGTCTTGCCTCTGTACGGGATAACACCCATCCGTCCACTACTACCGTTTTATCTTGTTGAAAATCCTGCTGAATTTTTTTTGCGAGTTGAGAAGCAACTAAAGCACTATCCGCTGATTCATCAATAGGATTTCCATTGATATCCATAGCAAGGAGTTTTACGAGCGTCGTTTTATTATTTTCATTACTTGTTTGTTTTTGATAAGCTTCGCCGATCTCGTGTATGGTTTTTGGCGTCGCAGATATGTTGCAATGCATCCGGTTGGGCGAGCATTCTTGTAAGTGTATTGTATTTTGGCTTGCAATACAGATTAGGTAAATACAAAGCAACAGTTATTGTCGTTACAAGCCGCACAAATGTTCTTCTTTTCATGGAAGATTGATTTAACAGGGTGATCAAATGTATTAAAAGATTAAGCGCTTCTTTTGGCAAAGCAATAATTCAGGTAGTCCTCTTTATTTGCTTTTTGGATTATCAAATGGTAATAACCTGATAAATCAAACGATCTTTTTTTCAATGAGCCAGTGATGGCCAAAAGGATCAGTAACACTGCCCTGCGTGTAACCATAGTCGTAATCTTTTACCGGGTTTGTTTCAATAGCGCCGGCTTTAACAGCTTTTGACATAACCGCACGCGGATCGGTAACAAATAATCCTATCAATACAGTTGTTGCATCTAATGATTCGGGACTCAACTCTGTTTCCCCTGAAACTTCTTCATGCATATGAAATAAAGCGCCATCAATGGAAAGCTCTGCCACATGCACGCTTCCGTCGTCATTGCTCCAACGTCGTAGCTCGAAAGCATCAAATGCTTTTTTATAAAATTCAATACCAGCGGCTACATTTTTGAGAAAAAGCTGAGGCGCAAAAAATGTTGAACGTTCTTTCATAGAATTATCATTAATAGAAAACAAATTACTGATTTTTATAAAATGGTTTGAGATAATTATTGCAAGGCTCTGCCTTCAAAGTTATTTTGTAGTAGTAGTTTCCTTCCGCCATAATTGTAAAAGGCTGATCCATTTCCTGGCTGTTTCGGATGTTTGCACAAGTCTTCCTTTTTTATATACTTCATCCAACTCAGCGAATTTATTTTTTTGAAGCCAGTCAACTGCAGGTTGCAGCCATTTTTTATAATCAGGATTTGCGTCATTGGGTATATAGATCACTTCATCGATCTTTTTCTTTGAATTAAAATTAATTATTTCAGTTGCTTTCCATCCCGGAAAGCCGATCAGCTTTGAAAAATCATTTTGTTCGTTGACTTCTGCTTTCCATTCATTGCCATTAACACTATAATTTAATATAGTTATATCAGGATGCAGTGGTGCATCCCAGTTCAAAAAAGAATGCAGGGCTTCTGCTTTATCTTCTCCTTTATCTTTTTTATCCATGAAAAACGAGTGGTAATCTTCAGACAAATACCGGCTTTTGGTCTTTATTGTGTGCGCATCCAGGTACGTTTTTATCCTGTGCAGGCAAACTTTATTTGTACAGGATAACAGGGGGATCAGTAACAATATTGTTAAATATGATACTTTCATTTATTTTAAAATACAAACAATATATGTAGAATGATATTTGCTTATCGAAAGAGATCATTTCTCATCGTCTTAAATTCTTCAAACTTGTCTTCCTGTCGTTTGAAAAAGTTTCTTTTGTACGCACATAAATGTGAAATACATTATTTTTTCCTGAAGCTCTTCTGTCAATTTCAAACTCATGAATGTCCCGTATAAGATCGATCAATTTTTTATAGCCATAATTACGTGGATCGAAATCCGGTTGTTTTTTTAGGATAAGATTGCCGAGTACTCCCAAAAAAACCCAGCCATCTTCTTCTGCAATATCGTTAATACTATCAGCGATCAGTTTTATTAATCCTTTATCGATTGTTGATACAGTGGGCAGGGTTGTTTTCGCTGATGTTTTTATTGCTGTTGTTTTTACAGGTGCCTGTTGTATTTCCTCTTTCAAAATTTCCAGGTAAATAAATTTATTGCAGGAAGCAATAAATGCCGGGGGAGTTTTCTTTTCACCTATGCCAAACACTTTCATGCCGGCCTCGCGAAGGCGGTTAGCAAGCCTCGTAAAATCGCTGTCGCTGGAAATTATGCAGAAACCATCAACACGACCTGAATAGAGGATATCCATTGCATCTATGATCAGTGCCGAGTCAGAAGAGTTTTTACCAATGGTGTAGCTATATTGTTGCACAGGTGAGATAGCATTTTCAAGCAGAACAGTTTTCCAGCCTGCCAGTGTAGGTTTTGTCCAGTCGCCGTAAATTCTTTTGAATGTAGGGATGCCGTATTTAGCTATTTCTTCCATCATGGCTTTTATGTTGGAATAAGAAATATTATCGGCATCAATTAATACAGCAAGCCGCAGGTCTTTAGGGGTTTCCATAAAATTTAATTGATCCAAATGTATGCGCATTCTGTCATTATAGGTTTTGTTTTTTATACCATGGTGTTAGCAGGGATGGTTACGCTCGAAATTGGAAAAGCATGAATGCGTAGCTACAAGATCTGGATGGGTAAATAATTTCAAAATTCATAAAATAGCTATTGCAAGACCACCTGGAAGCGGGACGAGCAAAGTAAAATAAAATTCTTTTTTGCTTTACCAATTTTAGTTTACTTTTTCATTACTAATTCCGCATCTTCTGCAAGCTTTCTCCGTTCCCCTGAATTTTTATTTTACCTAAACAAAAAATTAAAACAAATGAAACGAGTAAAATTCCTGGCGGCCATAATTGTTGGAGCGGGCATGCTATTCCTTAGCTCCTGTAACTCAGGAAACGACAAAAAAGCCGATGAAAGTACTACTGATACTACAACGGCAAAAACAGACACTGCTGCAACTACAACCATGGTAACTCCTTCATCTGGTCCAACCAGTATCATGACCATTAAACACAAAGTGGCTAATTATGCCAAATGGAAAATGGCTTATGATTCACATGATTCAATTCGCCAGGCTAATGGATTGCATAATTACGTTATTGCAAGAGGAGTCGAAGATTCCAATATGGTAATGGTTGCTTTGAAAATGGATGATGTGGACAAAGCGAAGGCAATGGCCGCCTCGACCGAAATGAAGAACAGGATGAAAAAGGGAGGAGTTGTCGGGCCTGTCGCTATGGATTATACCACAACGGTGATGAATGATACCACGGCCATACAGCAAACCGTCAGGCTGATGGTAAAACATAAGGTGAAAGACTGGGATGCCTGGAAAAAAGTTTTTGATGATCACAAACAGGCAAGGATAGATGCGGGACTTACAGATAGGGTACTTGGCCACACAATTGGAGACAATCATAGTGTCACCATTGTATTTGCTGTAGCAGATATGGGTAAAGCAAAAGCGTTTATAAACTCAAAGGATTTAAAAGATAAAATGAAAGAAGGCGGTGTGGAAGGACCTCCCAATTTCTTCTTTTACAGAATTGTGCAGAAGTATTAAATACCCAGAAAATAATTGTTCTTACTTCTTTCGGCGACAGTCTTACCTGTCGCTTTTTTATACTTTACGAATACTAAGAGTTGCGCAAAGGCATCTTTAGTTGTTAGGGGCAACCAACATGTTGGTATTGGCATTTTGCTAAAGCTAACTGTGGCAAAAATATTACATGCATAATAAGAGACTATCAAACACGTGACAAAAACGATCTTGCTTTCTGCAGTTCTATTCTCTTACAGTTCTTCTGATCAGAGATTTCTAATAATTTTTTGAAGTAGTTAATTGCTTTTTCATTGTTACCAGATCTTTCAGCTGCAATAGCTGCATTATAAAGTCCATTGAACCGATTGGGATGTGTTTTAAGATCCAGTTCAAAATTTTCAAGAGCCGATGCCGGTTTATTCATATCCAATAACATTTCTGCCAGCAATTCACGGGCAGGAATTACTTCACCTGGCGTTACCGGATGTTTTTCCATTCCATCTTCCATATCTGCTCCTGCATTCATGAGTTCCAATGCTTTTGCATTATTTCCCTGTTTGTACTCTATCCATGCTTCTGATGTTTTTATCTGAACTTCAACCTGTGTTGCTTCTTGTTTCTTATCTTTTTGTACAGTTAATTTTGCGTAGAGCAATTTTAAATTTTCAAATTCAGTTTTTGCTTCATTCATATTGTTTGTATGAACCGCGCCCAGTAATCTTGCAAAATGAATGATCGCTTTCTGCCATGAAAATTTTTCCCATGGAAAACTTTCCGGGTGTATTTGCAGGCTGGCAGCTTCCTTCCACAGTTTTCTTTCAAGTAAATAACGTGCAGGTATGGCTGCAAAAGCATAGAGTGATATAAAATCCACAGGATAAACATTATTAATAGTTTGAAGGTAATCTACTTGTTGTTTTGCAAGATCATCCTCTCCTTTTTGTAAATAGGCATATACCAGGTAATCCATTCCATGGAGTTCCTGATCCCAATGGCCATTGATTTTTGCTTTTTCTGCATAACATTTCGCTGAAGAAACAGAAACAAGGTTTGATTGTATGCTTTCATCCCAAAGACCAAGGCGGGTGAAAATATGCGACGGCATATGCTGGGCATGTGCAGAGGCAGGAGCAATGGATGCGTACTTTCTTGCAGCTGGCAAAGCCAGTTCGGCCAGGCCCGGGTAATCGCAATTATGAATAATGTAGTGGGCAATACCCGGATGCAGGGGCTCTTTT
>Ga0207106_1025_pt1 | contig 37712 bp, 32 predicted proteins | sample Alteio_BWMinHeat_78_FD_153535 | JGI IMG/M metagenome (GOLD analysis project Ga0207106, IMG submission 153535) | Enriched cells from forest soil in Barre Woods Harvard Forest LTER site, Petersham, Massachusetts, United States -... | ecosystem: Environmental > Terrestrial > Soil > Temperate forest >...
GTGGAAAAAAATTGTCCGGTGAAATTATTCCGCAGGGTGCAAAAAATGAAGCCTTGCAAATCATCAGCGCCGTAATACTAACGCCTGAAAAAGTTACTGTTTCAAATATTCCCGACATTCTTGATGTGAATCTTCTTATAGAATTATTGGCCGAGATGAATGTGAAAGTGGAAAGACCACAAAAGGGTACTTGTATTTTTCAGGCTAATGATGTTAACGTAGATTATTTACACAGCGAAACGTTTAAGACGAAGAGTGGAAAATTACGCGGTGCCGTAATGCTTGCCGGGCCTATGCTTGCGCGTTTTCGAAAAGCATTTATTCCCAAACCCGGTGGCGATAAAATAGGCAGAAGAAGACTCGATACGCATATTGTAAATTTTGAAAGACTCGGAGCTTCATCTGATTACCACCCGGAGGATGGATTTTTTCATTTGCTTGCGCCGAATTTGAAGGGAACTTTTTTATTGATGGATGAACCTTCTGTTACCGGCACAGCCAACCTGGTAATGGCGGCCGCAATGGCAATTGGAAAAACAACCATCTATAATGCGGCCTGTGAGCCATATATTCAACAGCTTTGTAAAATGCTGAATCGCATGGGGGCAAAGATTGAGGGCGTCGGAAGTAATTTTTTAACGATCGAAGGCGTAAATTATCTCGGGGGTACTGAGCATAATATGCTTCCTGATATGATAGAAGTGGGATCGTTTATTGGTTTAGCAGCCATGACGCAAAGTGACATAACAATTAAGAATGCCGGCCTTGATCATATAGGCATTATTCCTGAAAAATTCCAGCAACTGGGTATAGAAATGAATTTCAATAACGATGATTTGCATATCCCTTCACAGGACGTATATGAAGTACATCGTTATCTGGATGGCGGAGTACTGACTATTTATGATCATCCCTGGCCAGGTTTTACTCCCGATCTGTTAAGCATAGTTTTAGTAACAGCAATACAAGCCAGGGGTAGTGTGCTCATTCATCAAAAAATGTTTGAAAGCAGGTTGTTTTTTGTAGATAAATTGATTGATATGGGTGCACAAATCATTCTTTGTGATCCTCATCGCGCCGTTGTTATCGGGTTAGAAAGAGAGCAGAAATTACGTGGCATTACCATGAGCAGCCCCGATATACGTGCAGGTGTTGCGTTGCTGATAGCAGCATTAAATGCAGAGGGAAAAAGCACCATTCAAAACATTGAACAGATAGACAGGGGCTATCAGAATATCGATGAAAGATTAAGAAACTTAGGCGCCGAGATAAAACGAGTATAATTTTTCTTTCTCATCTTTGCTCATGGTTTCTCAACCCAAGATCATTATCATTACGGCTCCTTCCGGCGCAGGAAAAACCTCCATCACTCATTATTTATTAAAGACAATTTCAAAACTGGCGTTTTCGGTCTCCGCTACCACCCGAAAACAAAGAAAGTACGAAAAAGACAAAATAGATTATCATTTTATTTCACACGAAGAATTTCAAAAAAAAATTCAAAAAGGCGAGTTTGTAGAATGGGAAATGGTTTATGAAGGAAAATATTATGGTACCTTAAAATCAGAGTTACATCGAATATGGGCTCTTGATAAAATTCCCCTGCTTGATATCGATGTAAAGGGGGCTATCCACGTACAAAAACAGTATCCAAAAACCAGTTTGAGTATTTTTGTTGAACCTCCTTCAATTGAAGAATTAAAAAAAAGACTGGAATCACGAGGAACAGAAACAGGCGAAAGCCTGCAGGCGAGGATCAATAAAGCCAGTTATGAGATTTCTTTCAAGCATAGTTTCAATAAAGTAATAATAAATGATCAGCTTGACCGGGCCTGCAAGGAAGCAGAGCAGATTGTGACAGACTTTATTCAATAATAATAACCTGATCCTTTTACTAAACTAACCGGTAGTTTATCTTTACAGTCCATGTTTGACGCCAAAACAATTATATGGTTCATTTTTACACTGCTTTTGATGGGTTTTTTTGCAGGTATTGAAATGGCTTTTTTAAGTGCTAACCGCCTTGGCATTGAATTAAAAAAGAAACAAGGAAGTACTTCCGGAAAGTTACTGGGTCAATTCACCGAATCACCCGTTCGCTTTTTAGGAACTACTCTCGTTGGCTTCAATATTTTTTTAGTGTTCTTTAGTTTACAGGTATCCACTGTGATGAGGCCCGGATGGATTTACCTGGAAAAAAAAATAAACCGGCAAATTCCCGATACGGTTGATATTCTTGTTGAAATCATTATTGCCACATTCGTTGTAATCATTTTTGCAGAATTTATACCAAGGGCTATTTTCCGGGCTCGCAGTAACGCCTCACTAAGCAAGCTTTCAATTATTATTGATTTCTTTTACCAGATGCTATATCCAATCGCCTCGGGATTGATTAAACTGTCTGAATGGCTTTTAAAATATCTTTTCAATGTTCGCTATAATGAAAAAAAAGCTGCGTTCAGTCGTAGCGATCTTGATCACCTCTTTCAACAAAGCCATGATATGAGTGACGAAAAACAGGAACTGAACACAAGACTCTTTGAAAATGCCCTGGAACTTCCTAAAATAAAGATCAGGCAATGCCTGGTGCCCCGAAAGGAAATTACCGGCGTTGAAATGACTGTCTCCATGCAGGAAGTAAGAAAACAATTTGTTGAAACAAAGCTCAGCAAGCTGGTAGTATTTGAGAATGATATTGATCATATAGTCGGGTATATTCATCAACTTGATCTTTTTAAAAATCCCCAGAGTGTCCGTTCAATTTTATTACCCATTCCTGCTGTGCCTGAAAGCATGAGTGCGGCAGACCTTATCAACAAATTCACCAAGGAAAGAAAAAGCGTTGCCTGGGTGGTAGACGAATTTGGAGGTACTGCAGGAATTATTACTATGGAAGATGTGCTGGAAGAGATTTTTGGTGAAATAGAAGATGAATATGATGCCGTTGAATTTATTGAGAAGCAGCTTTCAGAAACAGAATATATTTTTTCCGGCCGGCTTGAGGTAGACTATTTAAATAAAAAATATGACTTTGATTTACCTACGGAATCCGAAACCTTATCCGGGTATGTGATCAATTATCATGAAACAATTCCCCGTCAAAAAGAACGCATTATTATCGGAGATTATGAATTTGATATCATCAATGTCAGCGATACACGCATTGAAACAGTTAAATTAAAAAAGCTGAAATAAAACTGCATTTTGCTACCCTTATCTTTGCCCCACTTAATTTAAAATGGCTATCCTTGATTTTTTAAACAGGCGAAACAGAAGTGCAGCGGCAGAAATGTCGTTTCTCGATCATCTCGAAGAATTGCGCTGGCATATTATCCGTGCAGTGATTGCTGTTCTCGTTGCCGCTATTGCAGTATTTATTTATGTAAAGGAAATAGTTGATAAAATACTTTTGGCTCCCGCACACGATAATTTTGTTACCTATAAATGGCTTTGTGCTGCCGGGCATTTTTTTAGACTGGGTAATTCATTATGCCTGGCAGGAACTAAGGTTAGTTTTATCAGTACAGAAATGACAGGCCAATTTATTTCATCCTTTACTATTGCCTTCATGGGAGGGTTTGTTGTTGCTTTTCCCTATGTATTCTGGGAGTTCTGGCGTTTTGTAAGACCGGCATTAAAGCCTAAAGAACTTAAAAAAACAACAGGCGTTATTTTCTGGGTTTCTTTTTTATTTTTTTTGGGAGTGGCCTTTGGTTATTATGTCCTCACACCTTTCATGGTAAATTTTTATTTTTCCTATTCGTTGAGTTCCCTTATTGAGATCAAGCCTACTTTTTCAGACTATCTTGAAAACCTGATCTGGACAACTGTTGGCATTGGTGTGTTGTTTCAAATGCCATTACTGATGGCCGTGCTCACAAGAATTGGAATTATTTCTTCCAGGTTTTTAAAAAAATATCGCCGGCATGCATTTGTTGTCATTATTACTGCTGCCGCAATAATTACCCCATCCACTGATCCATTCAGTCTTACCCTTGTTACCATTCCTCTTTATGCTTTGTATGAGGCAAGTATTATTCTCGCCAGCCGGATTGATAAAGCAAAAAAACAAGAACAAACGGAAGAATGGAGTTAATCAATTTATAACTTGTGAATAGATAAAGTTTAGTTACTGTAACTTTGGTTTGAAAAATTATTAATTACTCATTATTAATTTTTAATTCAGGTTATGAACTCTCATTTTGATAAAAGCAAACCTGTCGCTATCGGAAGTGATCATGCAGGGTTTGATTATAAAGAAGATCTTATATCTTTCTTAGAGGCAAAAGAAATTCCTTATAATGATGTTGGTACTCACTCAAAAAATTCTGTTGACTATCCTGATTTTGCACATCCTGTAGCTAAAGCAGTCGAAGACGGTAAAGCTTCCTTTGGAATTTTATTATGTGGAAGCGCTAATGGAGTAGCTATAACCGCCAACAAGCACCAGGGTATACGCGCTGCTGTTTGCTGGGGCGAAGAGCTTGCTCAACTATCGCGACTTCATAATAATGCTAACATTATTTGTATCCCTGCCCGTTTTGTCAGGGAAGGTGATGCAGAAAAAATGGTTGAAGTATTTATGAGTACTGAATTTGAAGGCGGCAGGCATGAGTTGCGGGTTGAAAAGATTGCCTGCACTTAATAATTCGGATGAAGAATTGTGAATTTTGGAAATGAGTATTTAATGCACAGTCAAAAAATTCTCTTCTCACCATTCATCATTTCATTAATTCAATCAGTCAATTTTCCATTAAGCTCGATGGCGAGTGAAGCACATCCATGACTTTTAAAATCAGTACATGAAAAAATTATTCTTTGTATTGTTATTGCTGCCATCTTTTTTTTCCATAGCGCAGAAAAAGGGAAACCCGGCAACTTTTGCTAAAACCATTACAGCGGGCGATCTGCGAAAACATTTGTATATCGTTGCCGGAAAAGAAATGGAAGGAAGAGAAACAGCCACCCCCGGTCAGAAAAAAGCTGCCGCTTATATTGAAAACCAATTTCGCTCTTTGGGATTACTGCCTGGCAATAAAGAAGACTACCAATTAAAATTTCCCGTTTACCAGGATTCTTTAACGAATACAAGCCTTGAAATAAATGGAAAAACTTTTGAACCCGATAAAGATTTTTCTGTGAATGTGGCACAAACTAATAGTTCAACATATCATTTTTCTGAAATTGTTTTTGCGGGTTACGGAGTGAGTGATTCAACAAGGGATGATTACAAAGGATTGGATGTTCGGGGGAAAGCCGTTTTGCTGTTGCCGGCACAGCAACAGCAAAACCAGGGTCGTGGAGGTTTTGGAAACCAGTTTGCCAGGATCGATGCGGCACAAAAAAACGGAGCGGTAGCAGTACTGGTTATCGCCGGAAATTTTCCGCACCAAATAAAAACGAATCCGAAAGGAAATATGTATTTGAATGCCTTTCAAAAAATAGTTCGTCCCAACCAATTCCAGGTTTCCGAAAATATTGCAAAGGAAATTATGGGTGATGATTATGCAAAGGCAAAATCAGGAACAATTGAGTCAAAAACTTATTTAGCTAATCTCACCCTGAGTTTCAATAAATCGACAACCACACTCGAAAGCAGCGATGTTCTTGGAGTATTAGAAGGAACTGATCTGAAAGATGAATATGTTTTTGTAACAGCTCATTATGATCATCTCGGAAAACGTGATACAACAATTTATTATGGGGCTGATGATGATGGTTCAGGAACAGTTAGTGTATTGGAAATCGCGACAGCATTTTCAAAAGCAAAAGCCGCCGGTTACGGACCAAGAAGAACAATTGTGTTTATGACTGTAAGCGGTGAAGAAAAAGGTTTATGGGGCTCTCAATATTATACAGAGCATCCTGTTTTTCCATTAGAAAAGACTAACGTTGATCTGAATATTGATATGATCGGAAGAATTGATGCCACAAGAAAACAAGGCGATTCAACAAACTATGTCTATGTTGTAGGTGATGATAAAGTCAGTACCGACCTTAAAACGATCAGTGAAGCAACGAATAAAAAATATACAAAGCTCGAACTTGATTATAAATTCAATGATCCAAAAGATCCCAACCGCATCTATTTTCGCAGTGATCACTTCAATTTTGCCAGGAAAGGAGTGCCGATCATTTTTTATTATGATGGAATGTTAGGTGCAGACTATCATCGTCCCACAGACACTCCTGATAAAATTTATTATGATCTTCTTTCAAAAAGAGCGCAACTCGTTTTTTATACAGCATGGGAAATGGCAAACAGGAATGAGATGCTAAAAAGAGATATACCTCTTGAAGCGGCAAGAGCCTTTTAATTGCAAATCCGCAATCCGAATTTCGAAATTCGAATTGCGGATTTAGTACCCTGTCTATTAATATACATTGTTCCTGCTAATTACTCTGCCAAACAATCGTAATCTTACTCTTAAAAAAAGCGTATTTATTGGGTTGCAGGTAAACAAATAATTTTTTTGCTTTGTGCTATATCCAATACCTATGCAACTAATGATGTATATAGGCAACGACCTTATTGAAGCCGTTCCCTTACATAAAGAAGGCCTTCGCACTCCTGGCTATCTCGGCAAATTCAAACGTAATCTTAAAATGAAATATAGTGAGCTGATCAGCCAGTCACCGCAACAACCGGATTTTTTAGTGATAGAGCCTGCTCTGGTAATGCCTCAAACAAATAAGGACAATTCAAAAACTTTATAAGCCAATTTTATTCAGCCTTGCACACTTGCAGCAGAAATGATAAACTCAATTAATGATCATTCAGAAATTTTCATACCTCATCCTTATTAGTTTCCAAACGAGATATTTCATTGCTACTTTGAATTTATTTCAACCTTTGTTCACAGGCTTTTCTTTGGCTTTACCCTTTATTTGCTAATCCCTCTGGGAATGATGTTTGCATGCACAATGCAACATCAATCACCCATGGAAAAAATAACAGGCATTATTTCAGGTATGCTGACATCAGTCTCCATGCTTCCCCAATTCTTTAAACTTATAAAGAAAAAAGACAGTAAGGACATCGCAATCGCAATGCTGTTGGTTCTTATAACCGGTGTTGCAGGTTGGACGTACTGCGTGGTTTTAAAAAATGATATAATTATTATACTTACAAATGCTTTTGCGTTTTTGATCAACCTGCTTACAGTCATATTGGCAATAAAATATCGTAAACGTTGAGGAAGCAAATTTCTGCAACTCATAGCTAACGGACTCCTTCCTAACTTTGCCCCCTTATGGAAATTGGCGTTTACACTTTTGCAGACATTGGTTCACATCCCATTACCAAAAAAACAATTACTCCGCACCAGCGAATGTTGAACCTAATGGAAGAAATTGAACTGGCTGATCAGTTAGAGCTCGATGTATTTGCCGTAGGTGAGCATCATCGTGCTGATTATTTAATTTCTTCCCCTGCGATTATTTTAGGCGCTGCGGCAGTAAAAACAAAAAAAATAAAATTATCCAGCGCGGTTAACGTGTTAAGTTCTGACGACCCCGTTCGTGTATTTCAGCAATTTGCCGAGGTTGATCTTTTGTCGGGGGGTCGTGCCGAAATAATGGCTGGTCGTGGTTCATTCATTGAATCCTTTCCATTGTTTGGTTACAATTTGGAAGATTATGATGAACTTTTTTCTGAAAAACTGGAAATGCTTTTGAAACTAAATGAAAATGAAATATTTTCCTGGAAAGGAAAACATACACAAACGATTACCAGGCGGGGCGTGTATCCGCGGCCATATCAAAAAAAATTGCCTGTATGGATCGGGGTAGGAGGGACACCTGAATCTGTAATGCGTGCGGCAGAGCATGGATTACCGATAGCCCTCGCTATTATTGGCGGACTACCTGCCCACTTCAGGCCCTTAGTTGAATTGTACCGCAATGCATACACAAAGGCAGGTCATGATATAAATAATATGCAACTAAGCATTAACTCGCATACTTATATTGCCGATGACTCTCAACAGGCAAGAGACGAATTTTATCCTCCGTATTCAGATGTGATGAATAGAATTGGAAGAGAACGTGGCTGGCCTCCCGGCACAAGAGAGCAATTTGATGCATCAACAGATTTGCCCGGAGCATTGTTGGTTGGAAGCCCGCAGGAGATTATTGACAAAATACTTTACCAATACGAATTGTTTAGTCACACACGTTTCATGGCCCAGATGAGTTTGGGTGCCATGCCTCATGATAAGGTTTTACATTCGATGGAATTACTCGGAACTAAGGTGGCACCTGAAATCAGGAAGCACATTCGCAATTTGTCAAACGAGTCAAAGAAGTAAAATGAGTCAAACGGGTCAAATGGGTCAGTAGTCTTAGTCAATAGTTGACAGTCTTTATGTCTAATATGACCTATATGACTTATTTGACTTCTATGATTAAATTTGACTGTTAACTAAGCTTATGACCAAAGGAAGAATGGAAGCTTTCAGTGATGGAGTGATGGCTATCATTATTACGATCATGGCATTGGAAATGAAAGTGCCACATGGGAACACCTGGGAAGCATTAAAGCCTGTTTTGCCTGTATTCATCAGTTATGTTCTAAGTTTTGTGAATATCGGTATTTACTGGAACAATCATCATCACATGCTGCATGCTGCACACAAAGTAAATGGAGCCGTATTATGGACAAATACTCATTTGTTGTTTTGGCTTTCATTAATTCCGTTTGTTACTGGTTGGATGGGAGAAAATAATTTTACAACCATCCCTGTCGCTTTGTATGGCGCCGTGCTTATCATGGCAAGCATTGCCTACTATTTTCTCGCGCATTGCCTCACTAATCTTCACGGCAGAGATTCCGAATTCGGCAAGGCTCTTGGTCATGATCGAAAAGGAAAGATTTCAACACTTATATATGCGGTGGGCATCGGGCTCTCTTTTTTACATCCCCTGCTTGGTTTCTCTCTGTATGTTTTGGTTGCGGTTATGTGGTTTATTCCCGACAAAAGATTTGAAAAGAAAATCGAGTAAAAAAAATATCGCGTTACTTCAAAAATTCTTTACATTTTTTTGCGGCGATATTCCAGGTCATATTCAGGGGTCCATGTTTTTTCCTCATCCTTCGATAACTCTGAATATTGCCTCACTTTACCAGGCCCGAGGTTAAAAAAAGTTAAACGCCGAACGGCCATCGTATCGTTAGCCACAGGAAACGGTTTTGTTTTAAATATCATTTTATTGTCATTATAATGACCTTCTAAAAATTCTGTTGTGCCACCGACATTATCTACCCAGGTTTGCTGCCATTGCTTTGTTACAGAATTATAAGTATTAAAACTTTTACCAGTGTAGTAAAGACCATTAAATGCATTCGCGCTTTTCCAATTTTCAAGAATGATACAACTATCAAGTATCAGGTCAATCTTACTATCTCCGGCTTTTTTCCCATTTTTTGCATATACATCCCATTCACCGATCCAAAAATCAAATTGCCTGTATACAGGATCAGAAGTACAGGGAGTTTTTTGTGCATTCATTTCAGGACATGAGATAAACATTAGCATCACCAAAAAATAATTTCTCATAAAAGTTTCAATGAAGACAAGAAAATACATGCAGATGCTGAATCATTTATCCGCGCTATTGACCAGCTAACAACTAATTTATCCGTTCGAGGCTAACTATGAATTAAGTTTTCTTTCCTTTAGCGGTCACAGTTTTTTTATCCCCGAAACTGGAGTGAAGGAAAATTAAAACAGAAGTATGCGAACTTAACGGATGACTATCTGAAATACGAAGAAGGAAAGGACGATGAATGGTGGGGGCGGGTTCAGAAAAAAATCGGAAAAACAAAAGATGACCTGGTAAAATGGTTGAAGGGGCTTGGGTGATTTAAATTATCCGAAATTATTTTATTGAAAATACCTTTTAACGGTGATTAGAATTTTATCGCCCTTAAATTGAAGCTTAACTTCTACCAATTCTACCAATAACAAGAATAAAAAATCTTGTGCAATTGCAGAGAGTAAAATAATTTTGATATCGACAAAAAAAATCTGGCGAAGGCGGAGGTAAGTGAAACTTTAAAACTCTCATTTATCTCTCTAAGGCCTATATACATAGGATGCAATGTTAACTGTTCCTGGCTTGTCATTTAAAGATTTTGTCGCACAATTACACTTTTACTCTTAATCTCTTTAGCCCGTTATTCCATTTTATCATTTCCTGATAAATAATATTTTCTGAAGCAGCATCCCTGAGTATCTGGTCATAAGACAGATGCCTGATGTCCATTAAATACTCCATCATCAACTTGCCTTTATAATAATAATCCGGAACTTCACATCCACCTTCTTCTGATAAAACCCAAATATCCGTTGCTTTACTTTCAAGGTTTAGGTACCTGTCAATGTCGCTTGTCAAACTATAGTCTTTGCTTGAAAGTTCTTTCTGCTTTGAAATATATTCAGGGTATCCTTCCAATTTCCAAAATTCGGGGTGCCTGAATGGATTAAATTTAAGTATTCCATACTTGTGGGCTTGCAGGCAATGAATCATTTCATGAGCTATAACTTCCGTCAAACTTTCTTCACATGCTTTATGAAAAGTAGGGAAAGCCAAGTTCTTCTTTGGATCAATTCTAACTTTAATAATTACATTTTTGAGTGTCGCTCTTGCGGTTCTCCCAACTCCTAAAAGTCTGTCGTCAATTTTATTATAAAATGAATTATTACAAAGTATGATGTTATACTTATAATTTGAATCATACAGTTCAGATTTCTGAACAAGGTTCATCGCATTGTCTAAAACAATTTTAATGTTGTCATCTATTTTATCATTAGAATACACCGTGAAGTTTTTGTATTTGATTTTATTAGCAAATAATCGTTGGGGGAACAAAATAATTAAAGCAATTGTCAAGATGCAGGCAAAAAATGTCAATAATGTAATTTTAAAAATTCTCTTGAATATCTTTTTTGTTGTCACTTTCATTTAATTCTTGTCTAAGTGGCAGATTTGCCATGACAGCCAACATTCATATTTCCTCAAACTATAACTTCAACTCTCCCCAACCTTTCCTGTATTCTCTTTTTATGAATTGATTGGCCGCTTCAAAATTTGTTATCCGCATATTTTCTCCGTCCCATTTATACGCAAAGTATCTGCCCGGTGTATTGACTTCTTCCATTTCTCCATAGACCGGATCTTTTCTTTTAACTTTTGTTCGGAGATTAAAACTGCGTAATAATAAATTTCCCATTAAAACTGTTTCAGTAAGCGGACCGGCATATCCTTCAAAAGGAGAATCTACTTCTGCATTTCCATAACCGGCAATGCATGCATCGATCCACTGCCACCAATGACCATCCATATCGCCTTCCACGCGTGGATATTTTTTGGGAATATTTACATCCTTATTTAACGATAGCGGCAATAATCTTGGATGACTTCCGCCCCAACCACAAGAAACTTTTCCTTTTGTTCCAACAAATAAACTGCCTCCCTCGAAATCATTTTCCTGTGGTATATCGGCCAATGCTTCATTCATGTTTACATCGGGATCCAATTCATCCGGACGATCGGGTACGATGCCGCCATCCATCCAGTACAATTTCAATTCACGTCCATCTTTTAATTTGAATTTATAACGAAGCTTGCTCGATGGAGGAATGCTCTCAGGATAATCGGCTTCTTTAAATATTCCCGAATAAACTGTCGTTGCATCGCAGGTAACTTCAGTCGGATAACCTAACTGAAGCAATTTAAATGCGGGACCAATGATATGACATGCCATATCACCAAGCGCTCCTGTTCCAAAACGCCACCAGCCGCGCCAGTTGAATGGAACAAGATTGTCAAAGTAATCAGTGTATTGAGCTGTGCCCAGCCAAAGATCCCATTTCAATTCTTTCGGAACCGACGGATGTTGATTGGGCCAGGGTATGCCCTGCGGCCATACAGGGCGATTCGTCCAATTATACACTGTATGTATATCGCCGATCAATCCCGCTTCGAACCATTCTCTCATCGTGCGCATGCCTTCGCATGATGCACCCTGGTCTCCCATTTGTGTAACTACTTTGTATTTTGATGCTGCCTGTGTAAGAATTCTTGCTTCATAAATATCATGCGTCAACGGTTTTTGGAGATATAAATGCTTATGCATTTGCATTGCACTTAATCCAACGATCGCATGATTATGATCGGGTATTGCAACCGAAACGGCATCAAAATTTTTTTGTTCTTTCTCAAACATCTCTCTCCAGTCATAATAAAACCCTGCCTTTGGAAATTCTTTTCGACGAGGAGCAGCCATGCGATCATCCACATCACAAAGAAATGCGACGACTGCATTTTTTTTCGGAGCAGTAGCATGATGATGAATATCATTTTCACCTTCTCCGCCACAACCAACAGCTGCTATATAGAGTTTGTCACTCGGAGCTACAAATCCTTTGCCCAACACATGCCTGGGTACAATATAAAACCCGGCTGTTGCCAATGCTGTGTTTTTAATAAAAGCCCCACGGCTTATCTTTTTTTCTGAAGATGGGTTTGTATCTTTTTTCATTTTGGCAAGTTGAAAATATGTTTTTGTCAATTGTGAATTGTCAATTGTCAACTGAGGTTACCGTGAATTGCCAATTACCTATTGCTAATTGTCAATTCATAGCTCCGCTCACAGCTTCCTGATCTTGACATTCCGGTACCAAAGTTTACCAGTCTCTGTTCCCTGGAAAGAAATATGTCCTTTGTGAAAAGTTCCGAAACCAGGCCACTCTGTAAATTTGCTGTTCTTTATCATATCACGCCAATGATCATCCCATATATTTGTTTCAAGAATTTTATGGCCGTTTTGAATGAAGGTGACGTGTCCGTTGTTCGAAATTATTTCATATTTATTCCATTGAGGAGCGGCGTTCACCCATTCAGTATCTGCAGGAACGAGGTCATACAGATCGCCTGCCCTGCATTTTAATATTCGACCGTCATCATTGCATGCCAAATCTGCAATCTGCATTTCAGGTCCGGACTCATAAGTATTTTTGAATTCCGGGGATTCATGCACGTAAAACATTACGCCGCTGTTTGCGCATGGGTCCATTTTCCATTCAACTTTAAAATCAAAGTTTTCAAACTCATCGTCCGTGACTAAATCGGCAAAGTCATCATAGACGCTTTTATTGTTTTTATTGAGGTACATAGTTCCGTTTTGAACCTGCCATGATTTTCCCGGCTTTTTTTCCAGATAAGAATGCCAGCCCCGGAGATCTTGTCCGTCAAAAAGCAATTGCCAGCCTTCCTGTTTTTCTTTTGCGGTAAGAATGTTTTGTTGTGCCGAAAGATTATTTAGACCAGGGCAACACATAATAGCGACGATGCCGGATAGAATTATTCTTTTATTCATATGGCAATAATTTATTCTAATGAAGTCAAAATTCAGAATCAAATCAAAACAAGTTTTAAACTAAGTTAACAAACTGAGACGAATGCTGAGAAAAATAAAATGTGAGTGTTTCAATTTGAAAATTTTAATGATAGCCCACGATTTAAATTGTGGGCTAATTAGAGAAACGGAGACACTGGCATAAAATGATGCCATATTTTAAAAAGCTTTCTTTTAACTTGTGTAACCAATTTACTTGCCATATACATACTTATGAAACGTAACTACTACATCGTAGCACTTATCATGCTTACGTTCTTTGTTATTTCTTTTGTTACAAATGTTATCGGCCCGCTTATACCTGATATAATTAGTGGATTTAGTCTCAGTTTGACCCTGGTTGCATTATTACCGTTTGCATTTTTTATCGCTTATGGAGTTATGTCTATTCCTTCGGGTATGCTTATCGAAAAATATAATGAGAAAAAGATGATGGTAGTGGCATTCATCATTGCTTCTGTTGGCTCACTACTTTTAGCGATAGTTCCTAATTATCTCACAGCCGTACTGTCTCTTTTTATAATCGGTTGTGGTTTTGCTATGTTGCAGGTCGTTATCAATCCTTTATTGCGCACTGCCGGAGGTGAAGAACACTACGCATTTAATTCGGTACTGGCACAATTAATATTTGGTGCCGCTTCTTTTCTGAGCCCGCTTGTATATTCTTATATGGTTTTGAATCTGAAAGATGTTTCTAATAAATCTCTTAACATCTTCCGTTCACTTGTTCCTGCAAACCTGCCATGGATCTCACTTTACTGGCTGTTTGCAGTTATTTGTATTTTAATGATAGTTGTGATCGCAGTTTCCAAATTCCCAAAAGTTGAATTGACCAGTGAAGAAAAAGCCGGGGCACTTGAAACACATATCATGTTATTCAAAAGGCGTGTGGTGATCTTATATTTCATAGCAATAATATGCTATGTAGGCACTGAACAGGGGACAGCTAACTGGATCTCTCAATTCTTATCAACATATCATGGTTATGATCCCCAGACAACGGGAGCGAATGCCGTAGCTTATTTCTGGGGCCTTATGACGGCAGGGGGAGTACTCGGTTTACTTTTATTGAAAATAATGGACAGCCGAAAAGTATTAGTCATCTTTACAGTTCTTGCTCTTGTATGTTTGAGCGCTGCTCTCTTTGGTTCGGCAAAAATTTCATTGATCGCATTTCCATGCGTTGGGTTTTTTGCTTCAGTAATGTACCCGATCATATTTTCTTTAGCCCTCAATTCTGTCAGTGAGCATCATGGTTCTTTCTCCGGTATTTTGGTTACCGGAATTATCGGCGGCGCTATTGTTCCGCTTATCATCGGCTGGCTGGGTGATCACATAGGCTTGCGTTATGGTATGTTGTTTTTGTATTTGACCATGGGCTATATCCTGCTCATCGGTTTTTGGGCAAAACCAATCATTAAAAACAAAACAATATTTGATAAAAAAGAAATGGTCTGAGAAAATGAATAAAGAAACGGTTATCGGAATTGATCTCGGAGCTACAAATGTTCGCGGCGCCTGCGTCAATGAAGATAATATTTCAGAAATAAAATCTCAACGAATCCGAAGTAATGGTACAGAGCAGGAAGTATTGGAAGATGTGTTTGCATTAACGGATAAACTAATCGATAATAAAATAACAGCCATCGGTATCGGTGTTCCCAGCGTGGTAGATATAGAAGAAGGAATTGTGTATGATGCGGTCTGGATCCCGTCCTGGAAAGAAGTGCATTTGAAAAAAAAAATGGAGGAACATTACCATATTCCTGTTTTCGTGAACAATGATGCCAATTGTTTTGCGCTTGGTGAACATTATTTTGGAAAAGGCAGGGGATATGATTCCATGGTCGGGTTAACGCTGGGTACGGGTGTGGGCGGAGGTGTTATCATCAATAATAAATTATACTCCGGCCGTAATTGTGGCGCCGGCGAATTTGGCTGTGTCGATTATTTGGATAATGTTTATGAACATTACTGCAGCGGCTCATTTTTTAAAAACGTCTATGGGCTCGATGGACAAGAAGTTTTTGAGAAAGCAAAACAAAACGACCCCGCGTCATTGAAACTATATGAAGAATTAGGAACTCATCTTGGTAATGCTGTCAAAATGATCATATACACATATGATCCGGAATTGATCGTTCTCGGTGGCTCGGTAAGATTTGCTTACAAATATTTTCAAAAAACAATGTGGGAGAGGATCAGGACCTGCTTATTTTCAAAATCTGCAGAACGTCTTAAAATAGAGGTTTCGGAATTGGAAAATAGTGGAATACTTGGCGCTGCTGCTTTATATTATGATGCCATACAATAAATTTTTTTAAAAAAAGCCATATGAAAAAAACTTTTTGCTTTTTGCTTTTTGCTTTTTCGTTTCAACTGCTATCAAGCCAGAGTAGGACAGAAAGCTTTCAAATGATCTTACACGCTGATTGGAGAATGCAGTCATCCCTGACTGATAGCACAGCGACCGGCGCAGAAATCTCACAAAAAGATTTTCCTGTAAAAAACTGGTATAAAATAACGGTGCCATCAACTATTATCGCCGGCTTGCTTGCAAACAATGAATATAAGTTTGATCCTTTTTATTCAAAGAATTTTGAAAAACTTGCAGATCCGCGGTTGGATCATCCCTGGTGGTTCAGAAAAGAATTTGAATTGCCCGCTTCAGAAAAAAATAAAAATATAATATTGAAATTACACGGCATTAATTACAAAGCAAATGTTTGGCTGAATGGTGTTTTGATCGCGGATTCTTCATATATAAAAGGTCCTTTCAGAATAATTGACCTGGATATTACAAAGCAAATAAAATATGCAGGAGAAAATGTATTGGCTATTGAAATATTGCGTCCATTCAATCCAAACAAACATGATGGTGATCTTGCCATAGATTATGCTGACTGGATACATTATCCGCCAGATTACAATGGTGGCATTATAAACAATGTTGAAATAAAAACTTACGACCAGATTGGTGTGAGGTACCCGCTTGTCACAACAAAATTTGATCTTCCTTCTCTCGCGGTTGCACATTTGCAGGTGGATGCAGAAGTTATCAATTATATCGATAAGGAAAAGGATGCGATAGTGAAGGGAAAGATCAATGATAATATTCAATTCCAGCAGAAAGTTCATTTGATGCCCAACGAAAAAAAGCAGGTAAGCTTTTCTTCTGCTGACTATCCTCAACTCAATGTAAAAAATCCGCGGATCTGGTGGCCCTGGCAGTATGGTAAACCAGAATTAAACAAGATTGAAATTTCAATCATAAATAATGGTAAACTGAGTAACACGATCACAGAAGATTTTGGTATTCGCCAGGTAACCTCAAAACTTATCAATAACCAGTCAAGAGAATTTATTGTTAATGGCAAGCCCATCATGCTACGCGGTGCAGCCTGGTCACCCGATATATTTCAGCGTCATTCCAGGAAAAGAGAAGAACAGGAATTGAAACTCGTTCGCGATATGAACATGAATATTGTTCGCTCTGAAGGTAAACTGGAGGATGATAATTTTTATGATCTGTGCGACCAGAATGGTTTGCTGGTAATGACAGGATGGATGTGCTGCGGTGCCTGGCAATATCCGGAGAATTGGGACGGAGCGAAAAGAAAGGTGGCTATGGCCTCAGACAGCAGTGTGATGTACTGGTTAAGAAACAAAGCATGCATCATGGTTTGGCTGAATGGCAGCGACATGCCGCCGAGAGATTCTACTGTTGAGAAAGATTATCTGTCAATTGAAAATTATTTAAAATGGCCGAACCCTCTTATCAGCACGGCGGATGCAAGTAAATCAAAAGTCTCAGGTTACAGTGGTGTAAAAATGAATGGCCCTTATGATTGGGTACCACCTGCTTATTGGGAAACCGATTCAACTAAATATGGAGGTGCGTGGAGTTTTGCTACAGAAATTTCTCCGGGTCCTTCTATTCTGCCCTATGAAAGCCTGATCAAATTCATACCGAAAGATTCGCTTTCCACCACCAACAGTACCTGGCAATATCATTGCGGCACAATGACATTTGCCAGCACAAAGATTTTTGACAGTGCATTGATGAGACGCTATGGCAATCCTTCTTCGATACAAGACTACCTAGCGAAAGCACAATTACAAAATTATGAAGGACACCGTGCTATGATGGAAGCCTATGGATTAAACAAATACAACACGGCAACGGGTGTGGTGCAATGGATGCTTTGCAATCCATGGCCGGGTTTGATCTGGCATACTTACGATTATTATTTATATCCTGCCGGGACTTATTTCGGAATGAAGAAATCCATGGAGCCATTGCATGTTATGTATTCATATAAATCAAATGAAGTTGACATAATAAATTCTTTGCTTGAAAAATTTACGGGTCTTACTGTTAAAGCAGATGTGTATGATCTTGACGGGAAATTGAAATATTCAAACACGCTAACAACGGCAGTAGATGAAGACGGGATAAAAAAATGCTTTTCAATTCCACAGATCACCGGTTTATCAAATGTTTATTTTCTAAGACTTGGTTTGAAAGACTCAAAACAAAAAACAAGAAGTGTCAACTGGTACTGGCTATCTCAAAAATCCGATGAATTGAATTGGAAAGGTTCAAAATGGTATTATACACCTCAATCTGATTTTACTGATTTTACTGCCCTGAACAATTTAGCTGCCACAAAAGTTGAGGTAAATTATTCAACGGAGAAAAAAGAAAGTGAAACAATACAGTTTATAACTCTTACCAATACAGGTAAAGCGGTTGCCTTCTTTGTACATGTACGTGTGTTGAAAGAAAAAAATGGAGACGATATTCTTCCTGTTATTTTTTCCGATAATTATATCTCTCTTGCTCCGGGCGAGAGCAGAATCATCGAATGCAGTTATGAAAACAAAGATGCCGGCAATGCCATTCCTTATATTTTAACTACGGCATGGAACCTCAATGTGGCGGGTAGCAAAGGAATGAAGAACGCCGGATTTGATAAATAGAAGCCATGGGCAAATCAAAACGCCTTCTTCGTATTCATTGATTTGATCTCTTCTTCTGTTCTTCCTCCCGGCGGACAATTTTCCCTGAGGTATTTTGTATATAAGGCTCCGAGATGCTGAAAAGTTCCTTCGCCTTCGCTCAGTCCATGTGTGCGGTTGGGATAGCTCATCATTTGAAACATTTTTCCATATTTCACCAGCTCATTGATCAGCATTTCTGTATTTTGATAATGTACATTATCATCACCGGTGCCATGAACGAACAATAAATTTCCCTTCAGATTCTTTGCATAAGAAAGTGCGGCACCCTTTTTATAATCATCCATATTTTCCTGCGGCAGACCCATATATCGTTCAGTATAGATATTGTCATATAAAAGTGAACTGGTAACAGGTGCGATCGAAATACCCGTTTGATATTCATCAGGATATTGAAACATCAAATTAAGCGTGGAAGAGCCACCGCCACTCCATCCCCAAACAGCAACACGGGAAGTATCAATGAAATTCCATTTCAACACTTCTTTTGCTCCCAATGCCTGGTCACGAATATTGAGCTGACCGATCTTTTTATAAATCGATTTTCTCCATTCCCTTCCTTTTGGTGACGGCGTGCCGCGATTGTCAAGAGATACCTGCACATATCCATCGGCAGCCATATCGCCCTGGTACAGGAAATTGGAGGCAGCTCCATAGGCATCATTGACTGTTGTTGCAGCCGGTTCGCCATACACATAAAAAACAACAGGATATTTTTTTGTGCTGTCAAAATTTTTTGGCTTCACTACCCAGCCATCCATGATTACGCTCTCCTCAGTAGTGATCTTAAAAAAAGAAACATTGCTTTTCTCTTTGCTCACGGGTTTTATTTTCTTGCTGATATCGTCTTCGGGCTTGAAAGATCTATGATCAGGTAAGGTTACCCATTCATTCAGGGGAGCTGTATAATAATTGGAAAAATTGTGTCTCGCAAATCGACTGTTGGGTGAGATCTCGTAGTTATGAGTTCCTTCTTCACCAATGGGTGAAACTCTTTCCAATTTTCCTTTGCCATCTAATTTTGTTTTATATAAAAATTGTTGGGTAGCGTTAACCGGCGAAGCATAGAAGTAGACATAGCCGGTTTTTTCATCAATGTTGAGGAGATCAATTACATCGTAATCACCGCTTGTGATCCTGGTTTCTTTTGTTCCGTCATGATTGATCCGGTATAAATGTCTCCAGCCATCTTTTTCACTGAACCAGATAAATTCTTTTCCTGAGGAGATCCAATCCCAGCCCTTCACTTCACTCCTCCATTCATTTAATGTTGCCACCCAGGCGCTATCCCTTTCAGTAAAGATAGTCGTTGCTTTTCCGTTTGTTGTATTGCATAGCATGATCTTGCTTTCATTCTGCTTGCGGTTCAGTTGCTGCAAAATGATCTCATTTGGAGCAGACCATTCCATCCTGATGATATAATGCTGCGCGGGATCTCCCGGCACATCCATCCATGTTGTTTGCCCGGAATTAATATCTACAACGCCAATTCTGGCCGGTGATGGAGGCTGACCCACCTTGGGATATTCAACGGGTATTACTCGGCTATAAACCGAATCTGTTGTATTCAACATGTAATAATCACGTATCTGGTTAGCATCTATCTGCCAGTAAGCAATGGTTTTCCCGTCAGGACTCCAGCGAAAACCGTCACGACAAAAAAATTCTTCTTCATATACCCAATCAAAAGTTCCATTGATCAATTTTTTTGTTTCATTATCATCGGTCAATTTTTTTATTGTACCGTTTGAGAGATCTTCTACATAAATATTATGTTCGCTTACGTAGGCCACTTTACTGCCATCAGGAGAAAATTTTGCAAATTGTAATGATGATTCAGGTCTTCCTTTTCCTAATTGTTTTAATTCACCCGTAGAAGGAGTGAGCAGCCAATAATCACCACGCGTTGGAAATCGCCATACTCTTTTTGCATTGGTATAGATCAACGCCTTGCTGCCATCTGCTGATAGTTGAAAACTTCTTGGGATAATGGTTTGACCACCTGGCACTGTTAATTGTTGTTTTGTTATGAGCGTATCTTTTTTTTGAGATGGCAACTCGATCTCAATAATTTGGCCTTTGTCTACCTGGTAATAAGCACTGCCATCATTTGTCCATTTTGTAACAGGCACACCGGGTTGTGCGAGCAAAATGATAACGATAAATTGTATCACAACAACCAGTGCAGTTCTTTTTAGGTATATTTTAAAATGCATAACGAAAAATTATATAACCAAAATACGGAAAGGCTTTGAGTTCCCCCTCGCAAATTGATAAACGGGAAAAACCACAATCATTTTAAATTACAATGTCGCACACGACGCTGCATCGTTCTTTACGTCAACATAAAATCAAAAACTAATCAACTGTTAAACGCAAATTCATTAACATTTTATGCTTAAGCATATAGCAACAGTAACCGTCACAATTATATTATTTACAATAAAAATTTACAACTATGAAAAAAGTTTTTACTTTATTTTTTGCCGCTATTCTCTTTAGTGTTGCAGCTTTTTCGCAGGAGCGCCGTTATCACAATGATAACAGGTATGACAATTCTTATCAATACCCGTCTTCAAATAATGGATATGGAGATTCCTACAACAATGACTGGAATAATGGAGGATACGATGATCATTTTGATCGCGACCGCAGGTTTCATAAAAGGGAATGGTTTAGACATAGAGGCTTTGAAGACAGGGGTGGTGATGGTATGATTTTCAGAGATCATGGTTATTATGACAATTACCACAGGGATTATGACTGGCACAGAAGAAGAATCGTACTGGGAATAGAGATTGGGGGACGGCATAGGTATTAATAAACCTTCTTTTCTTTAATCTTTTCTTTAAGCCCCTGTGTGGGGCTTTTTTATTTTTTTATTTCGATAGAAATTAATACCAGGGGCTGGCATATTTTTTTGTATCACGAGTAGTACACAATGGTTGTTAATCTATGCCATCTTCAGTTGTTACTGCTATAAAATATGATGCCAGCTCGTCTACGCTCCGCGTGGTTTATGTATCGGGCTGGTGCATGATTATAAAAATATACCTGAAGAAGTTTACCCGCTATGAAGACATCCTTTTCTAAAGGAACATTTCTTAATCAGCACATAAAAGGAAAATATGAATTTGAAAAGGTGCAAAAAAAAGAGTGATATGAAATTTCTATCAAATAATTTTTCCCTTTCGCTGTAGGAATTTCAAGCTCAAGCCTTCTCTGATTTTAAGGCCTGCCCGCCAGCTTTAACTTTGGCAAAAACCGTGGTTGTGTGTCAACTATTTGACTTCCAGGCCTTCCCCGATCAACGATTTAACAAATAATAGCTTTTTATTGGCTTAACTTTATGATAACTTCAATGACAATTGTATTCTAATATTACAAACACATTCATGTATGAAAACTTTACAAAAATATTTTAGCCTCCTGCTTATAATGTCTGGCTTAATGAGTCCGGCATTTGCGCAACGCGGAGATCATCGTGGTGGTGGTGATCACAGCTTGAGCAACAGCAACCGGCAAGGTTCTTCGTCTTTTCAACGGAATATTTCTCCTCGCCAGGGCAATTCTTTTTCCGGCAGGCAGGACCGTCAAACTAATTTTACCCAGCCAAGGCAAAGCTTCCAGAATTTAAACAGGGATAATAGAGGATCTACTTCTTCTTTTTCTTCCCGCGTCCGTTCACAGGATAACAATAATAATTCTTTTATCCAACGTGACAACCGGTTGCGTTATCAAACAAACCCGACGAGAGTAGACAATGCTTTCCGCAGTAACGGTGTTTCAAGATATGATTACAGACAAAGGGGCTATTATAATCAAAGAGGTTATTATAATTATTATGGCTATAATCGCTATGGTTATGCTCCGCGCCGATATGAATATGCGGGATACAGGCATTATTCATTTCTTCCCAGAAGCTTTATATCTATTTCTTTCGGCGGCTATCCGTATTATTATAACAATGGTTTGTTTTATGGTTATTATAACGGCTTTTATGAGCCGGTATATGCGCCGTTTGGCATTTGCGTGAGAACGTTACCTTTTGGATATTATCCGTTTTATTGGGGTGGCATGCCTTATTACTATTATGATGGTATATATTATCGTGATCATGGCGACAATCAATATGAAGTGGTAGATGCTCCGATAGGTGCAGTTGTTTCAGCACTACCCAAAGGTGCCAAAGCAGTTACTGTAAATGGTGAAAAATTTTACGAATTTAACGGCAACTATTACAAAGAAGGTACTAACGATAAAAATGAAGTAGTGTACACAGTAGTAGGTAAAAATGGTGAGATAAATAATTCGGATGATCCGAATGCCGATATTAGTTCTAACCCACCTTTGCAGATCGGTGATATAGTATCCAAGCTTCCTGATAACAGCAGGCAGGTGACTATCAATGGGCAGACCTTGTTCGTATCACCCGATAATTTTTACTTTAAGCAAAGATCAGATAACGGTGCTGTCAGTTACGAAGTGGTTGGATCAGACGAACAGAATAAAAAATAGCAACTTCTATAAAATAATATTATCATGCCGGCCTTTGAGCCGGCATTTTTTTTTCAAAAATATTTCATTCAGGAAACAAATGTTTTTTCTTTTTGCATTTGATCATGAATCAGTTTTCCTTCCCTTAACAGAATAACAAGAAACGTTTCTAAATCGCTAAGCCTGGTACGGAAATTTACAATGCATATCCGCAAAAGAAAATTACCATCCAATACTGCATTGCTGGGAAAAACTTCACCGCCTGCCTGCAGGCGATCCAATAATGATTGGTTTAATTTATTCAAATATTCCTGCTTTGACCGGCTATCAATGTCAACAGGTTTATACCTGAAAGTTGTGATGCTCAGGTGTTGTGTGAAGGCTTCAATTTCTTCGTTCCTGCTCAATAACTCGAAAAACCGTTTTGCAAGTTGAATGTCTTCACGTATTAGTTGCATATGTCCTTCCGCTCCGAGATGACGTAACCCCAGCCAGACTTTCAATGCACGAAATCCTCTCGAATTCTGAAATCCGTTTTCGTAAAAATTTGTTTGCACTTCTTCTTTGCTTTCAAAATTATAATACGCTGGATGAAAACTGAAAGCATCTGTCAGTGCCGAAGCATTTTTTACCAATACACAACCGGCTTCAAGCGGACTATATAACCATTTATGAGGATCGATCGCGACAGAATCTGCAAGCTCTATACCTTCAAACAAATCTTTTAATTCTGGCAAGGCGGCTGCAAATCCTCCATAAGCACCATCTACATGAAACCAGCAATCATGCTTTTTACAAGTAGCGGCAATTTGTTTCAAAGGATCAACCGCTCCTGTACCCACTGAACCTGCAGTACCAATAACCAACAAAGGAATTAGTCCCTCCTTTTTATCTTCTTCAATACTTTCCCCGAGCAGCGAAACATTCATTTTTTGATCTGCATCTACAGGTATCCAGCGTATAGATTCAAGGCCCAGGCCAAAAAGATCAGCAGCCTTATTGATCCAGGTATGTGTTTCAGCAGATGTATATATTCGCCATTTTCCCTGCAGGGGAAGCAATCCTAACTTTCGAATGTCCCAGTTCGCTTTTGCTTTTCGGGCAGCGAGGAAGCCAACAAAGTTTGCCATATTTCCGCCACTAACCATAATGCCTCCACCAGCGGGGTAGCCGATCAATGATCCAAGCCATTGAATGGTTTGTTTTTCAATTTCAGTGGCTATCGGCGATAACACAAAAGCACCACAATTGCTGTTAATCGCCGAAGTCAACAGTTCGCTAAGCATTCCAATAGGTGCAGGAGATGAGGTTATGTACCCCCAGAAACGGGGATGACCATTGAGCAAACTATTTTCTACAAGAAGTTTCCAGCTTTCTTTAAGCAATGATGAAGGATGGGTACCTGTTAGTGGCATTGAATCCGAAAGCTTTGCCTGTAATAGCCCCGGCGTCGGCGCCGGAGTTACAGGATAGTTCCTGATGGATGAAAGAAAATCAGATATCTCATCTATTAACCGGTGCCCGGCTTCACGAAAAATTGCCGCATCGATATCGATAGCCGGGTGGCGCTGCTCTAATGTTTCGTCTGATAAAAAAGAGTTCATAATATGAAGATGATTGTGTTTCTAAAGTTAAGTAAATCATTGCCGGAATTCTTTGAAGTGATCTTCCAAAGGAATGTATTTTACAAGATCTTGTTGTTCATCAGCCGGGATTTTGATTTGAAGAAATTTTTACTGCCAAACCGAAAGGAGATACAGTCTGATTGCTGCGGTAATATTTCTGTTTGTAATCCTGTAATTTTATAACTATGAGTGCGGTCACTATTGAAGAATTAAAAAAAGTTGTTGCAGTCAAAGATCTTCCGGACGAATTGCTGCAATGGATCATAGATCATACAGCATACTATGAATATGAGGACGGCAGCCTGATCCGGAAATTTGGTGATCCGATAAATGAAATGTATTTCCTTCTTGAAGGCGGTATTGATTTTTATATGGACGTAAATGGCAGGCAGGTTTATTATTCCAGTTTCGGAAACGATACTGCCTCAGGTGGCGTAAGTGGTCTGCTTCCGTATTCAAGGATGAAGACTTCTCCGGGTTATTCCTATGCTGCAGGGAAGGTGAGAACCCTGATGATGGATAAAAAACATTTCCCTGAACTGGAGCATCTTTCGCCGGATTTTATCCAGAGACTGATTAGCTACATGACAGAGAGAGCAAGACAGTTTGCTACTGTACAATTACAGCACGAAAAAGTAAACGCTCTTGGAAAACTTTCTGCCGGTATTGCCCACGAATTAAATAATCCTGCTGCTGCTATAAATAGAATTTCCGCCGAGTTAAATAAAAAAGTAAAATCAAATTATGAGCTCACTGAAAACCTGCTACGGCAAAATATAAACGCCAAACAAATTGAAAGCATCAGACAACTTGTAGAAAAAAAACAAAAAGATAAAACAGGCATTACCAGGCTGACTGCTATGCAGCGAATGCAAACTGAAGATGATATTGAAGATTGGCTTCACACAAAAGGCCTTAATAAAAAACGCGAGGCTGCCGAAACATTTGTTGAGTCTGGTTTTTCAATCAAAGATCTCGAGAGTATTCTTACCGGGTCAAACAAAGATGTAGTTGAACCTGTAATTTATTGGCTGGAAAATTTATTAAGTTCTCAGCGCATCATTAAAGACCTTGAAGAAGCCTCTACCCGTATATCCAACCTCGTGACCGCTATAAAAAGTCACGTACACATGGATCGGACAAATGAATTGCAACCTACCAATATTCATAAGGATATCGACAACACTATCACATTATTGGGATATAAGATCCGCGAAAAAAATATTACCATCAACAAAACCTATTGTAAAGATCTTGTTGATGTTCCTGCTTACATTGGTGAATTGAACCAGGTATGGACAAATATCATTGACAACGCGATCTATGCTGTTGATAAAAATGGCGAGTTGACCATTGAAACAACCTGTGACAGTAAAAATGTGAAGGTGAAAATTATTGACAATGGAAGCGGTATTCCTAAAGAGATCATGTCAAGAATATTCGATCCTTTTTTTACAACCAAGAAAGTAGGGCAGGGAACAGGTATCGGATTAGACCTGGTGAATAGAATTGTTAAACGTCATAATGGAAATATAAAAGTTGAATCAGTGCCGGGACGAACGGAGTTTGCAGTATGCATACCCGTTGTTGCCGCACCTGTTCAAACTGATAATAACTAAATTGAATGCAGGAAAAAGAATGAAACTTCCATTCATTATAATATGCGATGATGATGTGCAGGTATTGCGGGCTATCCAGCGTGATATAAGGAATGAGTATCGCGATGATTATCGTGTGGCTGCTACTGAATCTGCTAATGAAGCATTGGAACTTATAAAGGAATTAAAACTTAAAAACGAAACCGTTGCCCTGTTCATCTCAGATCAGCGAATGCCGGAAATGGAAGGAATCGTTTTTCTTGAGAAAGCAAAGGAAATTTTTCCTGATGCTAAACAGGTTTTATTGACTGCTTATTCTGATATCGAAGCGGCTATCCGCGCAATCAACAACGTAAAACTTGATTATTATCTATTAAAGCCGTGGAATCCCCCGGAAGAAAAACTTTACCCGGTTATCAATGAACTATTGGAAGACTGGCAGGCATTTTATAAACCGGATCATGAAGGCATAAGGATAATTGGTTTCCAATGGTCGCCCAGATCACACAGGCTAAAAGAATTTCTTTCCGGGAATTTAGTTCCTTATATATGGATGGATGTTGAAGACAACCAGGATTCGGAAAAATATCTTGTAAGTGCTAAATCATCTTATTCAGACCTTCCGCTTGTAGTATTAAAGGACGGTTCAGTTCTTTCAAACCCGGAGTTACCGGAACTTGCAGCCAGTGTAGGTTTACAGCAAAAGCCATTGAATGAAATGTATGATGTCCTGATCATTGGTGCAGGACCTGCGGGACTCGCAGCTTCCGTATACGGTTCATGCGAAGGTTTGAAAACTTTACTAATAGAAAAAAGTAATCCGGGCGGACAAGCCGGCAACAGTGCACGCATTGAAAATTATCTTGGATTTCCTTCTGGTCTTTCGGGTGCCGAACTTACACGCAGAGCGATTTCTCAAACAACCCGTTTCGGAACCGAAATTCTTACACCCAAAGAAGTAAAAACTGTTACTGTGCAGGATGGCTATAAGATCATTGAAATGACAGATGGAACTGTTGTGCATAGTAAATCGATAATCATCGCAACCGGTGCTGCCTACGCAAAGCTCGATATTGAAGGAATTGAAAAATTTACCGGCGCCGGCATTTATTATGGAGCCGCTTCGATCGTTGCAAATGCATGTAAAAATGAAGCAGTATATATCATTGGGGGCGGAAACTCTGCTTGCCAGGCGGCCATGTATATGAGTAAATTCGCCAGTGAGGTAAATATTCTGATCCGGCGTGATAGTTTGAAGCAAACTGCCGCCAACTATCTTTTTGAAAATATCAGTAAAACACCCAACATAAAAATTTTACCTAACACGGAAGTTGTAGCTGTATCCGGCGATAGGGTTTTGGAAAAGATAACAATTAAAAATTCAAAGGAAGGAGAAGAAAGAACGGTTGCTACCAAAGCATTGTTTGTGTATGTAGGCGTTAAGCCCGGCACGTCATGGCTCAATGGACTGGTGATGAAAAATGAGAAAGGTTTTATTCTGACAGGGAGCGATCTGATGAAAGAAAAATCCTTTCTCGCAACCTGGAAGCAGGATCGCGAACCTTATATATGTGAAGCAAGCACACCCGGAATTTTTGCCGCCGGTGATGTAAGATTTGGTGCCATGACAGGTATTTCATCTGCGGTTGGTGAAGGAGCAATGGCGATAAGATTTATCCGCAAATACCTCCAGGAAACTTAAACTGTTTAACTTTATCTAAACTCAGCCCTGATGGATCGGTATCTTGTTATTTCGGAGCATACAGCAGAAGATTGCCGGATGGCTGTAAAACATTTTATCCAATACCATGCAAATTTTCTTACCCATTTTGAATGGGGATGCTATGATAACGACCATCATGCTTATGCAATCATCGAAGCAGACAGCCATGAAAATGCGTTGATGGCTGTACCGCCTTTATTTCGTGAAAAAGCAAAGGCAATAAAGCTCACTTATTTCAAACCGAAAGAGGGGAAGGATAGGGTTCATAGTGGGAGCTGAGGATTTTTTAGGAATACTTCTGCAGGAGTTAATAGATAAAAACTAAGAGATAAAAAGATAAAACTTCCTTAATGAAAAAATCTTTTCTGGTTTTCAGTCATTTGTTTTTATGCATACTTTGTTTTTCTTCATTTGCATTTGGCTTTAATGATATTGAAACACTTGCCATTGGATCCAAAGCCCCCGATTTTAATTTACCAGGCGTAGATGGAAAAAATTATACACTGGAATCTTTTAAAGATGCCAAAGTGCTGGTGATAGCTTTCATCTGTAATCATTGTCCCACTTCACAGGCTTATGAAGAAAGACTAATTAAACTTACAAGTGATTATGCTGAGAGAGGAGTAAAACTTGTTGCAATAAATCCAAACAATCCGGGTTCGCTCCGTTATGATGAATTAGGCTGGAGCGATGTAGGTGATTCTTTTGAAGATATGAAAGTACGTGCCGGGGAAAAGCATTTTAATTTTCCATATTTATACGATGGCGAAACGGAGACTGCATCGAAACAATACGGACCTGTATCTACCCCGCATATTTTTATTTTTGATAAGGATAGGATACTCCGGTATAATGGTCGTGTTGATGATATGGAGAATCCTCATAAAACACCTCATTCTCTGGATGCAAGAAATGCTATTGATGCGTTGCTGAATAATAAAGAAGTTCCGGTTGCCGTTACAAAAGTTTTTGGATGCTCCATTAAGTGGCTGGAAAAAAATGACTGGATGGAAAAGGCAGCCGTTCAATGGGCCAAAGAACCTGTAACGCTTGATACCATTAGCGTTGGCGGTGTAGCCGATCTTGTAAAAAACAATTCAGATAAATTAATATTGATCAATGTTTGGGCTACCTGGTGCGGCCCCTGCACTGCAGAATTTTCTGATTTTATAACGCTCAGCAGGATCTATAAAGAACGTGATTTTGAATTTATCAGCATAAGCGCAGATGACATTGAAAATAAAGATAAGGTGCTTAAATTTTTAAAGAAAAAACAATCATCCGTCAGAAATTATTTGTTCACGGAGGATGATAAGTATAAGTTGATCGATATTATTGATCCCAAATGGCAGGGTGCATTACCCTATACACTACTCGTTGAGCCTGGTGGTAAAATAGTATATTCAAAACAAGCCGCCATTGATCCTGAAGAATTAAGAAAAATGATTTTTAATGATCCTTTTATTGGCAGATTATATAAATAATTCTTTCTTTCACAGGATTTATTTTTGTATAAACGCTATTTGCGGCTCTTTATAATTCAGCGCTGTCGTAGTGCCACAGGTTACATCAACAGTTACACCCGTTATTCCCGCAGCCATTTCACTCGCAAGGAAAACCGCAACGTTTGCGATATCATTCATCAGCGGCATTTTTTTCAGCATGGTATCGTCTTTAATCTTTTTAATGAATTCTACAGCTTTCTGTCCGCCATGAGCAATAGCATCCTGAAATGGCTGCGAATCCGGTGAGCCGCCTGAACGAATATTGACAACCCTTACACCGTAAGGGCCCAGTTCCGAAGCCAGGCCGAGTGAAATTTTTTCAATCACCGAGCAGGCAGGTCCGAATCCTCCGGCAGTAGGATATCCGATTCCACCGGGTGTGGCCGTTAGTGAAAGGATTACGCCATAACCCTGTTTTATCATCACCCGGCCGGCAGCAGTGCCTGTAATAAAATGGCTTTCCGTCACTCTTCTTACCGGTCTCACAAAATCATCAAAAGGCAGATCTACAAGAGGAATACCTTGTATATCTTCCGTTTTGATAAGATTCATTGACACATCAATGTTGACTGCTTTTTTTACTACTTCATTGATATAATCATTCACTTCTTTTTCATTCAATGCATCTACTTCGGCTGCTTCTGCTTTGCCGCCTTCAGCAATAATATTATTGGCCAGTTTCTGAACCGGCTCCAAATGATGATTACTAAGAAAAACTTTTGCACCTGCTTTAGCTATAGCCAGGGCAATAGCTCCTCCTACTGAACCACCAGCGGCGAAAAGAACTGCATTTTTGTTTTGAAGCAACATAAAGAATTATTTAGTGATTGAATATTAAGATATTGGTCGAAATTATTAATAGATTGGTTTTAGAAACGGGGTTGATCGCGACAATCTAGTGGTTTGTTTGCGGCAGATCAATAATTAATTTTTTAATACAAGATCAATGTTTATCTTTCCAATATCCTGATCATTCACCATTCTTTATTCCTGCCTTCTGATTTCGATTCAATTTATCGCTTAACTAAAAACAATTTAATATGAGAAAAATTTTTTTTTGTTTGAGTCTTGCCTTTTTTATACTGTCATGTAACAATGATACTACGAAAACGACGGCAACCAGTACTGACAGCACAGCACAAAAATCCGCGGTTGACCTTCCTTATACTGCTTCATACACCAGCAATTGGAGCACTGATGTATCGGACGCCGATCTTAAAATGGTGTTGACCAGTTATAAAGACTGGGCCGATGGCAATATCGCCAATTTGAGCAAGTCAATGGGCGACAGTGTATCTGTGGATTTCAATAACGGCGATCATTTCAATGGCAAGAATGCTGATCTTATGAAGATATGGAGCACCTACCGTGACAGCCTGAGTTCAGTTGCTATTGATATGGAGGGCTGGCAAAAAATGTATGCTACTGATAAAAAAGAAGGTTTTGTTGTAACCTGGTATAAAGAAACAGATACCTATAAAATGGGTAAGGTTGATTCTGCATATTATCACGATATCAACCAGGTGAAAAATGGAAAGATAACCTGGTATAGCCAATACAAAAGACCCGCTAAAAAATAATTTCATTTACTTAATGTTAGGCCGGAGGTCTTCACTTCGGTTAAAATGAATATTGTAATGCCGGGCTCGACCCGGCTTTTACTTAAGCGGAAGAAAATAAAAAATCAGCATCTCCGCAAAGTCCCTCTTCATTCTTGTATAAACGCAATGGGTAGCCTCAATGCAGTTGTAGTGGATCCTTCTATAGGAAGATTGTATAAATAATTTCCTTTTTACAGAGAAACATATCTTGCATCGATGAAACTCGCAGGCAATTTATTTGCATGACAAATATTCCTGTTACTCCCGATGTGAATTAAATCGTGTTCCTTTTCGCAACACAATTACGTGTTTATAGCATTGTATGGTTTCCCATTATCGCTACTTTAGTATTTTTTGAGTTCACAATCTGTGACCACAGATTGATTTAAATGAGACCTTAAAATTGAATATGCCCAATCCCGGCAAACCTTTCATGATAACAGACGATTTTGTAATAAACAAGATATATCTCATCCGCGGCCAAAAAATTATGCTGGACAGAGATCTGGCTGAATTGTATGGCGTTGAAACAAGGACGCTTAACCAGGCAGTTCGAAGAAATATAGACCGTTTTCCGGAAGATTTTATGTTTCAATTGACTAGTAAAGAATTTGAAAACTTGATATCACAATTTGTGACATCAAGTTGGGGAGGACCGCGTAAACTGCCATTTGCTTTTACCGAACAAGGTGTAGCAATGCTTTCGAGTGTATTAACCAGTTAAACAGCTATCCGTGTAAATATCCAAATTATACGAGTTTTCACCCGCATGAGACAAGTGCTTCTTACACACAAAGACATTTTACTTCAACTGGAGAAAATAGAAAAAAAACTAACCGGTCATGATGAAGACATCCAATTAATATTTAAATATCTGAAGCAATTATTGAATCCCCCGCAACAACCACGCAGAAGAATTGGTTTTAAAACTACCAATCAGAATTGAATGATACCAACATCTCAGGCGATCAGCAACAAATTAAAGACAGTGTAAGAGTTCCTGATGATTTAAATTTCTATTCCAGAATTTCCCGCTGAACATTCGGAAGTTCCATAACCAAATCTTCTCCATATGCGCTGGCCGGTGTTTGATAACCTGGCTTAAAATTTCCCTGTAAAATTTTTTGAGCAATGAGCAGCGTGCTATGCATGGTCAAGGTATAACCATCCGGACAGCTCATCCTCGCAGTTTTTGTTTCTCCTTTGCTATTTGAAACCTGTCCCCACACTAAACTCATGGCTTTACTGCGTTGTTCATCATTTGGACCGGCAGGACGTTTATCAATTTTCTTTTTTATCATCTTCCGGATAAAGTTTGTGCGCAACAACCAGTTAAATGATCCCTGCAATTTTAATAAGCGATAAACATTGGTTGAAATAGCTGTATAAGATTCGATATCCGGAATGCCTGTAGTATAATAAGCAGTAGCAATATCACCCCAGGGAATAGTCATCACAAAAAATTTTTTGATCCCGAAATCAACCCACATTCCCCTTTGTCCCAGGGGTACAGAAACGATTTTCCCGTTTTTTCTTATCGCGCCGCCCTGTCCCAATTTACTCACCATGGTCGTGGCTGTGCCGTGAGACAGGCCACCACCAGGTATGGCAAAGGCCAGTTTCAATTTAACAGCATCAGGCAATAGTTTTTTCAGCAACAGCGCTGTGCAATCTGTTGGAACTACATCAAAGCCTGCACCGGGCAACAACATAATGCCGGCATGTTTTGCAGCATCATCATATTGCCTGGTGAATTCAAAAACAGAAATATCGCCATTCACATCTGCATAGTGAGTACCGGTCTGCAGGCAACCTTCAATGATCTGTCTGGCGGTGAATTGAAATGGCCCCGCAGCATTTACAATTAGTTTGACTTCTTTCAATGCAGCCAGCAAAGCAACAAAGTCATTTACATCAAAAACTTTGTAAGGATAGTTGAGCTTTGCAGCCAATGGTTTCAACACTTCTTCTCTTCGCCCGGCAAGAATGGGATGCAAACCATATTCTGAGGCATATCGTGCAATCAATTCACCGGTATAACCATTAGCACCGTAAAGTAAAAATGAGTTTTGCATGCCTGGGATATTAGAGAGAGAAAGCAATCATTTAAAGATAGAATAAAAATCAGGCGTCATTTCTTGTAATCGCAGAGTTTTCTTCGGAAGACTCTGTACTAAAAAATTGGGCAGCCAATTGAATATAACTACATTTATTGCTCTTACCTTTATAGAAAATTTTTAAGTCCCCCCTGTTTATTTATTAATTATAAAACCAAAATCAATGAAGCAATCCAGATTTTTTATCATGCTGTCTTCCGCAGCCATGGTATTGTTTTTAACCTCCTGTGGTGGAAGTGGAAATGGAGAAAAGACTAACACTGACACCACTAAAGCTGCCACTGACACTAGTACTGCCGCAACTACAATCCCGACAAGCACAATTGTCACCTCGCCACAAAATATGATGGTAGTAACACATAAGGTGAAAGATTTTGCAAAATGGAAACCGTCTTATGACGCACATGATTCCATGCGATTAGCTTTTGGCGTTCATAGCTACGTGATCGGACGCGGTCTGACGGATTCCAATATGGTATTGGTAGCCACAAAAGTAGATGACCTTGCAAAAGCAAAAGCATTTTCTAAAGACCCCAGCCTGAAGAAGGCAATGGAAAAAGGTGGCGTAACAGGTATGCCTTCGATCAGTTTTGTTACAATGACGTTCCAGGATACCTCTACGCTTGATCCAAAAACGATCCGGTCAAGAGCTACATTTACCGTTAAAGACTGGGATACCTGGCAAAAAGCATTCGAAGAAGGTAAGCAGGACAGAATGGCCAATGGGATAATGGTAAGAGCATATGGTCACGATGCGGATAATAATAAAAAAGTTGTTGTCGTAACTGCTTTAGCGGATACTGCCAAAGCTTTTGCATACTGGAAGTCAGATGCGTTCAAAAAAAGAATAGAATCAAGTGGAGTGACGGGACAGCTACAACGGTTTCTGTACACGGTCGTGCAACGGTATTGAATGATATAGATAGCCAAGATTGTTTGAAGTTATTGCTGGTCGCCTGACCAGCAATTTTTATTAGCGCTACATTTCGTTTCTTAATTGTTCTGTTCGTTCCCGATCCATCAGGATGAGATCGGCAACAACCTTCAACAAAACATAATAGTTAACTTGCAGCAATTGGAACTCTGAATACTAAGTACTAAATACTGAATACTTCTCCATGGCCCAACATCAGCCTTTCAATTTAAAAGAAGGAAAATCGCCCAAGGCAAAGATCAACAGGGAAAACCTGCGGCAGGCTCTTATTCTTTTTAAATATTTAAAACCTTACCGTGGTAAATTCATATTGGGACTACTCTTCATTGCACTCACAGCTTTCTCCACCAGTTTATTTCCATTGTTCTTAGGTAAAATGATTGATGCAGCCTCACCCGGTGCAACATTGCCCGGAATAGGTGTGGGTTCAAAATTTGGCTTTAATGTAAAAAATATTCACTGGAGCTTAAACACAACGCTACTCCTCATTTTTTGTCAACTGACAGTCCAAACTTTCTTCTCCTTTATGAGAGTGTATTTGCTTACAGCAGTTGGTGAAAGATCATTGGCTGATATGCGCAAAGATGTTTTCAGCAAACTGCTCACCATGCCTATGAGTTTTTTTACAGAAAAAAGAGTGGGTGAATTAAGCAACCGCATCTCCTCCGATCTTTCGCAGATACAGGATGCCATATCTTTTACGCTCGCAGAGTTTTTACGCGGCGTCTTCACACTGATCATTGGTTTGTTTTTTATTTTCTGGATCAGCCCCAAACTGGCTCTTGTTATGCTGTCAGTTGTTCCATTACTTGCTATTGTTGCCGTAGTATTTGGAAAACGCATTCGAAAGATGGCCCGCAGGACTCAGGATCAGCTCGCCGACAGCGGCACGATTGTACAGGAAACCTTCCAGGGTATCTCCATTGTAAAAGCATTCACGAGTGAATTTTATGAGATCAGCCGTTATGTAAAAAGTCTCAAAGCCGTTGTCTCCACTGCTATCACCAATGCAAGGTATCGTGGTGCATTTGTAGCATTCATGATATTTAGCTTGTTTGGCACACTTGCATTTGTTATATGGTATGGCGGCCGCATGATCCAGTCAGGCGAACTGACTATTGGTGTACTTGTGATGTTTGTGATCTTCTCCATGTTTGTTGGCGGCACATTCGCAGGCTTTGCTGATATGTTTTCGCAATTACAAAAAACATTGGGCGCCACGCAAACGGTAAGAGAGATTTTGCGCAGCGAAGGCGAAGCCGTGGAGCTGAAACAAATTAAAGTAGAATCACAATATGTATTAAAAGGCAATGTGCGGTTTGAGCATGTTGCATTCAGTTATCCCAGCCGCAAAGACATAATAGTATTAAAAGATCTTTCGCTTACTGCAAAGAATGGAGAACAGGTAGCGATTGTAGGACCCAGTGGTGCAGGCAAATCTACCATCGCATCGTTGTTATTGCATTTTTATGAACCTGGTAGCGGCACCATTTATTTTGATGAGCGGGCAGCCCGCGAATTTCCACTTTCACAATTGCGGCGGCAAATGGCTTTTGTACCGCAGGATGTGATGTTGTTTGGCGGCAGCATCAAAGAAAACATCGCGTATGGAAAACCGGGCGCGAACGATGAAGAAATTATTGCCGCCGCTAAGAACGCGAATGCACACGAATTTGTTTCAAATTTTCCGGAGCAGTATGAAACGATCGTTGGTGAAAGGGGTATTAAATTAAGTGGCGGCCAGCGACAGCGTATTGCCATTGCCCGTGCTATATTAAAGGACCCTGCAATTTTAATTTTAGATGAGGCCACTTCCTCACTGGATAGTGAGAGTGAGCAACTGGTGCAGGAGGCGCTGGACAACCTGATGAAGGGCCGTACATCTTTTGTAATTGCACACCGGCTTTCTACTATCCGCAATGCAGATAAAATTGTGCTGATTGATAAAGGAATTGTAAGTGAAGCCGGCACACATACCGAACTCATGAACCTTAACGGGCTTTATCGCAAACTCAATGATATGCAGTTTGATTTTGAAATGATAACACAATCACCGGCGGGTGAAGGATTGCCCGTAAGGACTCCTTTGGAGGATGAATAGATACTTGATGCTAAAACTATAACGTATGTTAAAGCCAATTAAAACAAAGAAAGATTACGAATCAGCACTTGCAAAGGCATACGAACTGATGCAGAACGATCTCAAAGCGGGAAGCAAACTTTCTGACGAGCTTGAAATATTATCTGTTTTAATAGAAGCTTATGAGGATAAACACTATCCCATACCACCAATGCCTATTAATAACTATGCGAACAAAAAAACAGAAGAATAAAATATTTGGTATAGTTGATCCCAAAGTGAGCATGAGCCATATCCGCTCAAAGAATACAAAGCCAGAAATGCCAGTAAGAAAATTTTTTAGAACTCTTATTTTAGGAGTTTTGACTTTGACAAGAGTTTGTTAACCCTTTCAGTTTTTTCAGAAAAAGAAGATTTTGAGATTTTTGATTTATACACAATAGTCACATTAGACTCTTTTTCATTCTTTTTGGACAATCCTGATATATTTTTTTAGTTATCGCCATACTCAAATTTACATTTTATTCGTGTTTCTATTAGCTACTTACAACTATCTCTCGCCTTAACTCTATGGCATGAATGACGTACTCGATAAGGTGACCCGGTATCCGCTCAAAGAATACGAAGCCTGAAATGAAGTAAGGAAATTTTTACATACACAGGGCCTGGCTACTATTGCCGTTATAATCTTTTGGTAACTGCGGAGAAAGGAAAAAAAGAAGATATAAAAGATCATTTAAAAAAAATATCCCGGCTTAATGAAAATTTATTTAGAAATTCCTTTTTTTATTATAGCTAATATCTGGCCTTTATGGCGGATAGGAATTTCATAACCCAGTAATTTTCCCCATGGCTTCAGTTCGGGTATCCTGTCGAAAATAATTTTCAGAATGCCGATGAAGGGAATAGACAAAAACATTCCTGAAATTCCCCACACAGCTCCGCCCAGCAAAACGATAATAATAGAGATCAGTGCATTGATCTTTACTTTCGAGGATACGATGTAGGGCATCAGGAAATGATTGTCGATAAATTGTATGATCATGTATGCTATGATTATTCCTACTTGCGTTCCGAATCCATTTTTGGTGATCGTTGCAATAGCTAACGGCAAAAGAACCGCAATAATTCCTCCTATAAAAGGTATTACATTCAACAGAGCTCCAAGCACGCCCAGCAGGATAGCATATTGCACGTCCAGGATCATTAATGCTATCGAATTCATCGTTGCCACTATCAGTGCCTCCAGTAAAAGTCCGAGCATATAACTTTGAATAGCGCCTTTGGTTTGATTGAGTATAACCCTGACTTCCTTCGAATTTTCTTCAGCAAATACTTCGTATAAAAAATTTAGAATTAAATTTTTATAATAGAGGAATAAAAAAGTGTAGAGGGGTATTAAAATCAGCATTTCCAAGCTTCCGGCAAGTGTGCCTACCGCCTTGCTGACGTCAGGTTTCATATTAGCTCCCGCTTCACTGATCAATTCATTTTGTTTTTGCAAATTCAGATTAAACTGCTCTGCTATTCCGACTTGCAATTTTTGCAATAGCTCAAGAAATTTTTTCTTCAGAGTGGGGAGTTGATCTG